>OGDB01000330.1_pt1 | contig 12577 bp, 10 predicted proteins | sample 1570361 | NCBI WGS metagenome assembly OGDB01 (sample SAMEA2582173, study PRJEB24529) | metagenome | biome: Human gut stool | place: China | collected 2011 | reverse complement strand
GGAATTTATGAAACCATATGAACGATTGTTAGAACATAATATCAAGCCTTCCATGCAGCGTATAGCTATCATGGAATATTTGATGAATCATCCTATTCATCCATCGGCTGATGATATTTATACAGCATTGTCTCCTTCAATGCCGACTCTTTCAAAAACTACGGTTTACAACACTTTGAAACTGTTTTCGGAACAAGGAGCTGCGTTGATGCTTACGATTGATGAGAAAAATACAAATTTTGATGCAGATACTTCTGTACACTCACATTTTCTTTGCAGGCGCTGTGGTCATATTTATGACTTGAAATGTCCGGAATCTGTGAAGACAGTTGAGAATCAGGAGATGGATGGGCATCAAGTGACAGAAGTTCATTATTATTATAAAGGTATTTGCAAGAATTGCTTAAGTAAAGATAAAGAAACACGTATTGACTAATTAATTTAAAATTGAGAAGAAAATGAAAAAATTTAGATGTACTGTATGCGGTTACGTTTATGAAGGTGACGCAGCTCCTGAGAAATGTCCTTTGTGTAAAGCTCCTGCCAGCAAATTCGTAGAAGTTGTTGAAGTAGAAGGTGGTGCATTGTCTTTTGCTGACGAACACGTTATCGGTGTTGCAAAAGGTTGTGACGAAGAAATGATTAAAGATTTGATCAACCAATTTATGGGTGAATGTACAGAAGTTGGTATGTACCTGGCTATGAGCCGTCAGGCTGACCGCGAAGGCTATCCTGAAGTAGCAGAAGCTTTCAAACGTTATGCTTGGGAAGAAGCTGAACACGCTGCTAAATTCGCAGAACTTTTGGGTGACTGTGTATGGGATACTAAGACAAACCTTGAAAAACGTATGAACGCTGAATGCGGTGCTTGCGAAGACAAGAAACGTATCGCTACTCGTGCTAAACAGCTGAACCTGGATGCTATCCACGATACTGTTCACGAAATGGCTAAAGACGAAGCTCGTCACGGAAAAGGTTTCGAAGGCTTGTACAACAGATACTTCAAGAAATAATTGAAAGTATAGCTTTCATCACTAACGGAGGCCACCTCAATCACGAGGATGGCCTCTATTTTTTTCTCTTTGAGAACCATAAAAGCTGAATTCACAGTTCTTTAATCAAAGCCAGTACTCCTTAGGCAGTACCGGAGTACTTCTTCGGCAGTACTTCAGTACTTCCTTTGCAGTACTGAAGTATTTCCCTGAAAGTACTGGGAAAACATATTTTTCTACATATAAGAAAGGCTGCCCCAATTCTCTTGGAACAGCCCTGTCTTGTTTATATATCTACCCAAATGATTAACGGTTCGTCTTTCCTAACCAGGTCAGTCGATGCCAGATAGTTTCCAACGGGCCACGTTTGAAATGGCGGAACCACCAGTGAGCAAAAGCAAGCTGGGCCAGGAAGAATACAATTCCAACCAATAAACTCAACGTAGTGCCACAAGATTTATGCAAGGCCAGTCCGTAACCGAAATACAGAAAACTTCCTATCACTGATTGCATGATATAGTCGGTCAGACTCATTCTTCCGTAGGGTACAAGTATCTTCAGTATCCGTCCCTTCCCCATCCAATACAACAGGAGGAATGCGGATACGATGGCCAGCATAAAGCAGAAGTTATACCAGGAATTGAAAATGGTCTTCAAACTGTCAAGCATCAGAGGCTGTGAAGCTATTGAAAATATAAAACCTTTAAGAAAATAGAAAATCACCGCCAAAGGAAGTGAAAAGCATAACACAGAAGGCCAGAATGTACGTGCCTTTGTCAGAGCAGCTTCAGAAGAAGAATCAAAATATCCCACACGTCCTATCCACAAACCAAGGATGAACAAAGAGCAGGTCTGGAAAACTCGTCCGTAGCACCAGGCCCAGCTCAGGCTGGCTAACTGAGGATATACATTACCCAACGAGAAAATCATCTGTTTCGGTGCATATTCAGGATTGACAAAACCACACAGCACTTTCAGCCATTCCACGGGCTGCAGCATCAATATCAGTGTCAGTATCAGCAATCCCTTATTGCTCCAATGACGTACAGGCACAAGGATAAAACCTAAAATGGCATATAGCACCAAGATTTCACCCGGGAAAAACAAAGAATTGACAAAGCCAAAACCCAGCAATAGCAGCAAGCGCCACATATAGCGGTTCTTAAAATCTTCCCCTCTTTTTTCCGAACCCCGGCTCTGCAAATAGAACGTGAAACCGAACAGCAAGGCAAAAATAGCGTATGCCTTACCCGAGAACATGAAGAACAGCATGTCCCACAAGCTTTTATCCAAAGCGCCAAGCACCGGAGAGGTAGTTTCTGGAAAAGAATAAAAATTAAAATGTTCAATGTTATGAAGCAGGATAATCCCCATTACCGCGAATCCTCGTAACGCATCAATAGCCAGGATTCGCTCTTTCTTTTGAATGTTTTCCATCGTCTGTAAAATTAACAATAAAAAAACGGGAAACCTGTTTTTAAAAAGCAGGCTTCCCGTTTCTACAATTATGGCACGCCATCTCCCACAAAAGAGAATGTGCCTTATCTCATATTATTATCTTAGTTCTTTGCAGAATCATTTACGGCAGCCGGAGCAGTAGTAGCCGCAGCATCAGTCTTCTGAGGAGCAGCAAAACCTGCAGGAGCATTCAACGGATTTGTTTTCTGCTCTTTTACAGCCTGTTCCATGATTACTGAAGAACCTTCTACCTGAGAAGGAACTACGTAAGAAGTAGCTACACTGATTACTACCATGAAAGCAGCCAAACCCCAAGTCAGTTTTTCAATAAAGTCAGTTGTCTTACGAACTCCCATAATCTGATTAGACGAAGCAAAGCTAGAAGAGAGTCCTCCTCCTTTTGAATTCTGTATCAGTACCACGAAGCACATCAATACAGCAGCAAGCACCATTAATACAACAAATAATAAATACATTTTCTTTTATTTTGATTTAGCGTTAATAATCAATTTTTCCAAAAACCTGATTTGGTCTGCAAAGTAAGTATTTTTTTTCGGATATTTCAAATTTAATTTTTTAATAATTTCCAGCGCTTTATCATAGCGTTGCTGTTTAACATAAATTTTAGCCAAAGTTTCCGTAAAATAATCTTCCCCTTCTTCCGTATCAGACTCTTCTTTTTCTGTATCAGGCACAACCTCCTCCGTTTCTATTGTTTCAGAAGAAAATTCCTCTTCCGACAAAGCAGTCTCCTTTATCGGCTCCACTCCTTCGGCTTCTTCACGAGCCGCCTGTTCTATAAAGTGGTCGATTAAATCCTGTCCGCGCAGGGGATTTACAGAAGCGGTTTCTGTATTTTCCTCCTTTTCCATCAGCACAGAAGTATAATCTACGGCTTCTACCGGCAAAGGAAAGAGTTTCTCCACAGAAAGGTCCTTATCGTCGGCCAGAAAACGGTCAATCAGGGCCAGCGATCGTTCCGATGTTTCTGACGGTACATTTTCTTTTTCGGCTACATGCCGGTTAATGACAAACTTATCTCCTTCAATGGCATAAAACAGGATACTCAAATCGGCTACAAACAAAGCCCCCTTGCGCAACTCATCTTTAAAAGAAGGATCACGCAACAGATACAAATTCTTCAAATACAAAATACGGGCTGTCTGGAAAAAAGGATACTGCACCAGAAGCTGTCTTAATTCATACAGGCTTTCAGTGCCCAACTCTTCCGGGTGTTCAATCCAATGCTGTAGTCGTTGTTGTACCATCATTCCTGCTCTTACCAGTTGGCTACAGTTGCATTAAATATCTGCTCCACGATTTCGTCAATCATCTGCTGTACAAGCTCTTCTTGCACGGACGATAACTGCTGGCTGGCATTGTATTCACGGCTGGCAGTAAACTGCTGGTCAGAAATATCTTCCGCATGATTGGTATTATTGACAAATCTCACATTTACCGTCATTCTCAACTCTGCCATCGTAGAATAACCGTCAGAACCTACCCCTTTATTGTAAGCATCGTAGTTCGTAATTTCACCCGACAATTCCAGGTCACCTCCCTGACGAACCTGTTTCAGACGAGTCTGCTGCATATATTTATCCTGCAAAGCCGTGTTGAACATCGACTCCATCGGTCCCCATACAAAGGCAGCCGAACGGTTCGGAAAGTTCTGAAAACTGATTGTCTTCACCTTATCATAGTTAATGGAAGAACCATTAAATTTATACGAAACCGTACATGCCGTAAGGATACACAAACAAACGGCCAGAAAATATTTACTCAGTCTGCTATATTTTTTATTCAAGTCCATATTCTTTGATTTTTCTATAAAGGGTACGTTCTGAAATTTTCAAATCATTCGCTGCATTTTTTCTTTTTCCATGATGCCGCTCCAATGCCTTCCGAATCATTTCTTTCTCCACTTCATCCAATGAAAGGTTTTCTTCAATGTATTCTTCCGTATCCTGCACATCGTCCGACACATCTGCATGTGTAACCTTCACATTCGGATTTACTTGTGACACATTCGTTACCGGAGTCACGCTGGATACATTGCCCACTTCCTCCGCAGGATTCAATACCACTGCAGAAGGCTGTATCAGGCTGGATGGAGTTTCGGGGATATAATGTACCGGCATAGACGACGGAGCAGTGACCGTTCCACCAGCCGCACGTTCTGCCATGATGACATGCACCAGTTTCTTCAATTCGGTCACATCCCTCCTCAGGTCAAACAACACCTGATAAAGTATCTCTCTCTCACTCTGGAAACTCTTTTCACCTTGCGGCTTCACGCCACCCAGCAATGTCGGGAATTTAGACACGGGTTGAACTGGCAAATACCCCCGAAGAATTTCGGCAGTAATCTCACGGTTGGTTTCGATAATGGAGATTTGTTCCGTGATATTTTTCAACTGACGGATATTACCCGGCCAGGTATACGATACGAGTAACAGCTTGGCATCCTCCATTAACTGAATGGCCGGCATACGGTATTTTTCGGCAAAATCTGCAGCAAACTTACGGAACAAAAGAGGAATATCATCCGGCCGTTCACGCAGTGCCGGCACTTTAATAGGCACCGTATTCAGACGATAGTACAAGTCTTCACGGAAACGTCCGTTCGCTATGGCTTCCGTAAAATCCACATTCGTGGCTGCCACAATCCGGACATCCGTTTTCTGCACTTTGGAAGAGCCGACCTTTATATATTCTCCGCTTTCAAGCACACGAAGCAAACGAGCCTGAGTAGAAAGAGGAAGTTCACCCACCTCATCCAGAAAGATGGTGCCGCCATTAGCCTCAGCAAAATATCCGTTACGGTCGCTGATGGCACCGGTAAATGCCCCTTTCTCATGACCAAACAGTTCGGAATCAATCGTACCCTCCGGAATCGCTCCACAGTTTACCGCAATATACGGTCCATGCTTTCTCCGGCTAAACTGATGGACTATCTGAGGGAAGCTTTCCTTACCGACTCCACTTTCTCCCGTCACCAGTACAGACAAGTCTGTAGGAGCCACCTGAATAGCCACATCAATGGCACGGTTCAGTCCTTCACAATTGCCTATGATGCCAAAACGAAGTTTTACATTCTGTATCTCTGATTTCACCATATAGTCTTCGATTATATGGCAAATTTACAAAAAGTTTGAAACCCGTACATGCATTTACTCCAAAAAGTATAATTTAGAATACGGTACGAATCATGAAGCGTATACCCCACTTGCTGGCTGTAGGCAGTTCATTGTAATTCAAACGACGCACATATTCCACATGGAGCAACTTGAAGATGTTATGAATACCCGCACTTACCTCCACATAAGGTTTCTTGGGATCCATGACATAGCTCGAGGTATGATAATTGCCCGCTGCATCGTAATGTCCCGGGAACAACATCAGCTCCGTATCATTGGCATTCTGCGGAAGCAACGGGTTATTCTTGTCGGTAAGTGTTCCCCACAAACATTTCACACCGATAAACTCACGCCATTTCAGCTTCTTCAGAAGAGGAATACGGTTGAAGATTTTTCCCTGCAGATTCCATGATACATCCAGCGATGCATAACGGTCGTTCAGGAACTCCATATTATTAATCAAGCTGAAGGTTTCGTCCTGAAGAATATAAGACAAGTTGGCCGCCGGCATAATCAGCAAGGGGAAAGGTACCTTATTCCATTGGATACCTCCTTTTACACAGGTATCAATGTTTCCCCAGGAGCTCAGCCACCAGCGCTTGTAGAGACTCATTTCCGTCATGTTATAGGTATAATCACTACCCAAGATACCCTTCAATCCCAGCGTATGCTGCAACGTAAAGACCGGTGCATCGAGATTGACCGGCAAACGGCGCTGCTTGGTATTGATGAATGTTTCTCCCGGTGCATAACGAAAAGCCAGCGTAGCCTCAGCCAGTGAAAAATCCTTCGTATTATAAGGAGAATGTACCCATTCCGTTCCTGTCAGTGCACCCGATGCCAAATCCTGCTGCAACTGATTTTCCTGTGCCATGGTACGATAAAACAATTTTCCACAAGCCTCCAGATTGGTATGCTTCAGCATAAAGGTTGTTTTCAAACCACTCTCCTTCTCCAGTTCATACTTCACGCTGGCCGTACGCTCGTAGTTATACTGGTCGACCGATGTCACCTTGAACGAAGTAAACACATTGTCCTTGTCGGTTCCCATAAACTTATCGGACGGCAACATATTATCATACGAATACGACAGCGTCAACGAATTAATCGGATACTCACGGGGAAGGTATTCCTTCTTGTTGAAAGAATATTCCACCTCAGCCTTGTATTTCGACTTCTCGTCCTTAAAACCATACGCATAATATCCGCGTAAGAAGAGATGAGGATTCAGGTTCGCAGTGGTTTGTGCAGAAGCTCTCAAACGCAACCCGTCAATGTAGTTGCTTGAAATCATCGTATTAATCGGGCCAATATCCACCTTACTGGGTCTTCCCTTCACTCCTGTTTCGACAAAGTTTTCGATAAAGGCCTTGGCCACAAATATGATGTACTTAAATCCCTTGATTTTCGCCAGATTGTCCACAAACTGTCCCATATTATCTTCCGACTTTGTCAGCTCCGTCGGGCGATATTCTTTCCAGAAAGAGTCGTCACGCATCATGGCATTGACATCCTTTATCTCATCTCCCTTCTTCTTGAATATCTTGGCAGGAATCTCGTCAAATCCAAAATCAGAATATCGTGTGGTACGCCTTACCTGGAAAGAACCCAATATCTTCTTCAAATAAGACAGTTCACACAGCATGTCATCTTCCATCAGCACCCATTCTCCCGTAGACAACTGACCGAACTTCTGTTCAATAATCATATTATCCACAAAGTTGATATCAGTCTTCTTCGGAAGATTCATGATACATTTATTCACACGGAAAGTAGAATCCGCAAGAATATACAAATGACCGGTGAAACCAAAATCCTGCGAGTTGTTGGGTACGAAAGTTAAGTGGAAGCATTTTTCCTTATCCACCATCATCGTATCCATGATGTAATACTTATAGAAATTGATACCCGCATTCGAAATCGGACTATCGAACGGGTACTGAAGGAAACGGAAGCGGTCCTGATAAATATTAATATCCTGGAACACATCTTTCAATACAGTCGACAACATATCGCCTGTATTAAACAATTCATTGACTCCCGTAGAGTTAATACCTTTTACAATCGTCTTTTCATCGTGGGGATTTTTCCGGTACAGTTTTTCCGTCACCGTCTCGTCCACGGAAATAGGCAGAATATTCTTACCCGTCACGCTACACTGCTCCACCTGGTCACGGAAGAAAGGATACTTCTTAAACAGGTTTGATTCACGCAACGAGTCGGTTGTAATATTATTTAAAGAAAATGTAATCTTCTGATACTTATTATAATGATAGAAGTCATTCACCCCCAAATCATTCAGTTTTTTGGCTGCAATAACTTTCTTCATCATTTCCACTGCCGGATTATTCTTTCGAGAATATTTTTCCTTCTTAGGCTTCACCACGACCTCATCCAGCACCAAGTCGGGCTTCATTTTCACATTCAATGTCTTCGTCTTGGCAGACACATCACGTACCTCCGTACCATAGCCCACCATAGAAAAGGTCAATTTATTCCACCCTGCATGAGCAGCTATTGAATATTTACCATCTATATCTGTAATAGTTCCCACCCCTTTTCCGTCATAATATACATTCAAATAAGGGATAGGGTCACCCGTTTCGGAGTCTGTAACGACTCCACTGATTTGTGCAGAAAGTTTCACAACTCCCAGACACAACACGATTAAAAAAAGCAATCTTTTTATCATATATCTCATTAACACCTTAATAGTCCAGCTTATCAAGTTTGTAAAAATACAGAGTGAAATAATCTCTTACAAATTTCACTCCCTGAAAAACGATATTCTTACCTTTTTTTATGAATAATAGAATATAATTTCTTCTGTCACCTACGAAAAAACCGGCAATGAAGCGCCCTCATTGCCGGTTTTATTTTTTTACAAAAAAGACAGTAAGCCTTAGTCAATTTCTTCATCAGCTTCATAGCCTCCCATCTCGCGCAAAGCATTCTTCAGCATGACATATTGCTGGAACAAATGATTTACCGGAACTTCACCCTCTGTATAATCGTGCATCGGGCTCTTCAGGAAGAAACTCAAGAAGCGTTGTGTTCCGTAACGTCCGGCACGTGCAGCCAAGTCGCTCAACAATACCAAGTCCAGACACAACGGAGCGGCCAAAATAGAATCCCTGCACAAGAAGTTGATCTTAATCTGCATCGGATAGCCCATCCAGCCGAAAATATCAATATTATCCCAGCCTTCCTTGTTGTCATTACGAGGCGGATAATAGTTGATACGTACCTTGTGATAATAATCAGAATACAAATCCGGCTGGTCTTCCGGTACCAGAATAGATTCCAGTGTAGAAAGCTTGCTCACTTCTTTTGTATGGAAGTTAGCCGGTTCATCCAACACAAGACCGTCGCGGTTTCCTAAAATATTGGTAGAGAACCATCCTGACAGTCCCAGACAACGTGTTCCGATAATCGGCGCAAAGCCCGACTTCACCAATGTCTGACCAGTCTTGAAATCCTTACCGGCAATCGGCATCTTAGTCTGTTCTGCCATTTCCCACATAGCCGGAATATCCACAGTGGTATTCGGCGCACCCATGATGAAAGGAGCTCCTTCGGCCAAAGCAGCGTATGCATAACACATAGAAGGAGCAATGTGTTCGCGGTCATCCTGTTTCATTGCGTTCTCCAACGCAGCCAAGGTGCCATGTACGCTTTCACAAACCGGTACATAAATTTCAGTAGAAGCAGCCCAAAGCACGACGATACGTGCACAATTGTTGTCTGCCTTAAATTTACGAATGTCCTCTCTCAGTTGTTCCACCATATCCCAGCGGGTAGCACAATCTTTCACATTGTTTCCATCCAGGCGTTTGGCATAGTTACGGTCAAAGGCAGCCTTCATCGGCACAATCTTTTCCAGTTCATCTTTCACCGGATTAATATCCTTCTCACGCAACACTTCACAGTTGATAGCCGACTCATACGCATTGGCCGGATACACATCCCATGCACCGAAAACAATGTCGTCCAGCTTAGCCATGGGGACAATTTCATTGTAATGCAAATATTTCTTTGCCTCCCCACGTCCTACACGAATCTTATCATACTGCGTCATTGAGCCCACCGGCTTTGCCAATCCTTTACGAGTCATTAAAACCCCTGTCATAAACGTGGTAGCCACAGCTCCCAGACCAACACACAATACGCCCAGCTTACCTTCTGCGGGCTTTACATTCATTTTTTCCATTTCTAAATTCCTTTTTTTCCTAATAACTTTACATTTATCCTTGCCTTCGAAATCAAGTCTTTTTCAAGAATATATCCCAAAGTGCAGGTAACAAATTGCTCAAAGTTAAGACTTTGTTTAATTAGATAAAGCTTTTATGAGCTTTTTTATTTGCTAATAAGTAAAAATAAGCCATAAATTCAGAAGAAAAAGCCATTAACCGACTTATCAGAGAGTAAAATAATGCGTATCTTTGCAGACGCATTTAAAGAAATACTCAACTACATGAATGATATTTGTTGCATTGGACACATTACATTAGACAAAATTGTAACTCCAAAACAAACGACTTACATGCCGGGAGGCACTTCTTACTATTTTTCACACGGTATACGCAGACTGAAAGATTTCAAAAACTACAAGCTGGTAACCGCTGTGGCTCCTAGTGAATATGGCATCATTGAAGAAATGAGAAAAGAAGGGCTTCAGGTAGAAGTCCTGCCAAGCCGTCACACCGTATATTTCGAAAATACATACGAAGAGAATCAGGACAACCGTTCCCAGCGTGTATTGGCTAAGGCTGACCCTTTCACCGCAGATGCTTTAAAAGATGAAAATGCACACATTTTCCATTTAGGAAGTTTGCTGGCGGATGACTTTCCACTTGAAGTAGTAAAGGAGTTGGCACAGAAAGGTACATTGGCTGTCGACGCACAAGGCTATCTCCGAAAAGTGGAAGGTGAGCACGTATTCCCTGTAGACTGGCATGAAAAGAAAAAAGCCCTGAAATACATTGATATCCTGAAAGTCAATGAACACGAAGCTGAAGTGCTGACGGGCTTCAAAGACCCTGAAAAAGCAGCCAAGCAACTGGCTCAGTGGGGTGTTAAAGAAGTTCTGCTGACTTTAGGAAGTCTTGGATCACTTATTTATGCAGAAGGAAAGTTCTATAAAATTCCGGCATACGCTCCTAAAGAAGTAGTCGATGCTACCGGATGCGGTGACACTTACGTACTTGGCTATCTCTACATGCGAAACAAAGGAGCTTCATACGAAGAAGCAGGATGTTTTGCAGCTGCCATGTCTACTATCAAGTTAGAAAAATCTGGTCCTTTTTCCGGAACGGAAGAAGAAGTATGGCATATTCTGAAAAACAACAAACAAAAACCGGAAGTACTGGTTGCCCAATAAGCCCAAATTTTTCATACAAATAAAAACGTTAAGGGGTTGCCTGCTGATTTCAGCCTGCAACCCCTTTCTTATACCTGTCATCCTAACGGTTATCCCATCTTTCCTGTCAGATAGGCTCTTGTACGTTCGTCAACCGGATCTTTAAACATTTTCTCCGTATTGTCATACTCTATCAGTTCACCCATGTACATGAACATGGAACGGTCGGAGATACGCATAGCCTGTGACATGTTATGAGTCACAATCAGGATAGTCACCTCTTTTTTCAGCTGGTCCATCAACCCTTCGATGTGCTTGGTAGCAATCGGGTCAAGAGCAGAAGTAGGCTCATCCATAAGCAGAATGTCCGGCTGAAGCGCCAGAGAACGTGCAATACACAAGCGCTGTTGCTGTCCACCTGAGAGCAAAGTTCCACGCTTAGTCAGAGCGTCATTTACTTCATCCCACAAACATACGTTGCGCAAGTTACGTTCCACAATCTCATCCTTCTGCGATTTTGACAGATGAATACCATTCAAGATATATCCGGCCAGCACGTTGTCGTAAATATTCATGGTCGGGAACGGGTTCGGGCGCTGGAACACCATACCGATGCGACGACGTTCTTCCATCGGGTGCATCTGAAGCACATTTTCACCATTCAGTAAAATCTCTCCCGTCACACGGATATTCTTGTACAACTCGTGCATGCGGTTCACGGCACGCAGCAACGTACTCTTTCCACATCCAGAAGGCCCCATGATGGCCGTAATCGTATTTTTTTCAATATCAGCCGACACATGCTTTACCGCCATCACGTCGCTGGTATATGATATACACACATCTTTTATTTGAAGAATAGGATCCTTTATATTTTCCATTTCTTTGCAATTCGTTTAGCTAATAAATTCAGACATAACACAAAAGTCAACAGGAACAAAGAAGCTCCCCATATCAGACTCTGCAAGTTCGGGTCGTTAAAGAACTCCCAGATAAGCAAAGGAACAGCCGACATAGGCTTGGTCATGTTCCAACTGATAGCAGCTCCTCCCAAGGCAGTAAACATCAACGGAGCTGTTTCACCGACTACACGAGAGATGGCCAGCAAAATACCGGTAAAGATACTACCCAGTGCAGAAGGCACCATCACCTTCAGCATCACTCTCCAGTAACTACCTCCCAATGCCAGTCCAGCCTCTTTCAAGGTTTCCGGAAGCACCTTCATGGTTTCTTCCGTAGAACGGATAATCAGCGGAAGCATCATGATGAACAATGCCACACTTCCTGCAATGGCCGAATAACCTTTCATCGGGACAACCACCCAGATGTAAGTAATGATACCGATAATGATGGAGGGAGTACCCTGAAGCAAGTCGGTCAGGTAGCTGACAAACACGGCAAACCAGCTTTTTCTGTATTCTGACAGACAGATACCACACAGAATTCCTACCGGGATAGCGACTACAGCAGCCAGCAAAAGCATCAGGAAGGTTCCGATAATTCCGTTTGCAATTCCCCCCGGAATTGCTTCTCCGGCAGAAGCGGCCATCATCGCCTTATAGGCATTCGGAGTAGCTTCGGTGAGAAACGACCATCCCAATTGTTTCCAACCCTTAATCAATACTTCT
>OGDB01000329.1_pt1 | contig 12588 bp, 8 predicted proteins | sample 1570361 | NCBI WGS metagenome assembly OGDB01 (sample SAMEA2582173, study PRJEB24529) | metagenome | biome: Human gut stool | place: China | collected 2011 | reverse complement strand
ACCCTTACCCCGCGCCCCCTGCCTACCATGAAAATCAATCCGGACGTGAAAGATATTTTCAGCTTCCACTATGAAGATTTTCAGTTAGAGAATTATGACCCCTGGCCTCACATTGCCGGAAAAGTATCTGTATAAACATTAAAACCCTCAGACATGACACTATCCATCATTGCAGCCATCAACCAGAAAAGAGGAATAGGCTATCAGAACAAGTTGCTCTACTGGCTGCCAAACGACTTAAAACGCTTCAAGGCACTGACCACCGGACATACTATCATTATGGGACGCCACACGTTTGAATCTCTTCCGAAAGGCGCTCTCCCCAACCGAAGAAACGTGGTACTCAGCCGCCAGGAACTGCACTTTGAAGGTGCGGAATGTTTTCACACACTGGCCGATGCCCTGCATACCTGCAAGGAAGACGAGGAGGTATTTATCATCGGGGGAGCCACTCTCTACACGGAAGCACTCCCATTGGCCGACCGCCTGTATCTTACGGAAGTAGACGATAAGCAGGCACCCGCCGATGCTTTCTTCCCGGAAGTAAGTCCAGAGCTATGGAAAGAAAAAAGTAGAGAATGCCATCCGACAGACGAAAAGCATCTCTACTCCTATAGTTTCGTGGATTACGAACGTACGCAAAAATAAGCGTCGCGATTTTAATCTTCATCATTCGCCAGATCAATTATCGGCATCTGGCGCTTGATAGCTTCACGGAAAGAAATAATTGTTTCCGAGCGCGACAAGCCCAACGGTTGAAGTTTATCGTGGATAATTTCCAGCAAGTGATGATTGTTCTTTGCATAAATCTTGATGAACATGTCATACTGCCCTGTCGTAAAATGACATTCCACTACCTCCGGAATAAACTTCAAAGCTTCCGTTACAGTGTCAAACTGTTCCGGATCCTTAAAATACAAACCGATGTAAGCACAGGTTTCATAACCTATCTTTTCCGGATCAATGATAAATTCTGAACCCTTCAGAATTCCCAGGTTCGTCAACTTCTGAATTCGCTGATGAATAGCGGCTCCCGATACATTACAAGCACGTGCTACTTCCAAAAAAGGAATACGTGCATTGCCTGCGATCATACGCAGAATTTGTTCGTCTAAACTGTCTAATTGATGATGTCCCATCTTCTATGTTTTTGTATTCGTGCAAAGATAATACTTTTTCTTCATATAATTTCAATATTTATTACTTTTACACGCCTTTAATCATGAACTTTACAGAATATCCGACATTTTTCATCAAATATTTACATTATCGGCCGCTTATTTCTAATTTTTGCAAATTCCAAATAGCAAAGAAGATTCAACCTCTAGCTTATTCTTCTTTGACTTCAGAATCGGCATTTGCTTCTTTTTCCTTTTCTCCTCTTCCTCCTTTCTGATAGACGGAAGGAGTCACACCAAACTGGAGTTTAAAACATTTACTAAAATAGAACGGATCGTTAATACCTACCTGATACGAAACTTCGGCCACTGTCAGATTTTCCAGAGAAGAAAGCAGTTCTGCCGCTTTTTTCATTCGCATAATACGTATGTATTCATTGGGGGAATAACCTGTTACACCTCTCACCTTACGATAAAAGATAGAACGTCCTACCCCCATCATGGAAGCAAACTCGTCTACGGTAAACTGAGGATTTCCCAATTGCGTTTCCATAATGCGCCCCATCTTCTCTACAAAGAATTTATCCTTATCAGAGGAACAAAGAGCCGGACGCACCTGATTGGGATCATGTGAGAATTTCTCTTTTAGTTTTTCACGCTGCTCTATCAACTTAAACGCCCGTGTCAACAACAGTTTCGGACTAAACGGTTTCGTGATGTAAGCATCAGCTCCACACTCCACTCCTTTCACATGATTATCTACCGAAGTCATGGCCGTCAGCAGAATCACCGGAATATGACTGGTATTAAAATCTGTCTTCAATTTCCGTGTCAGTTCAAAACCTGAACATCCCGGCATGACCACATCACTGATTATCAAATCCGCATCATAATTACGCGCACGTTCCAATCCTGCATCTCCGTCGGCTTCTGCTACAACCTCAAAATATACTCCCAGCTCCTCTTTCAGGAATTCACGCACATCATTATCATCCTCTACAATCAGGACCTTGTATTTATTCAGCGGATTTACCGGAAGAACTTCATCCAACCCTTCTTCATCCTTCAATACCACATCCGCCAAATGCTTTTCAGCCATTTCCTCCTCACGCAGCAGCACATTGTTCGGCACAAGAAAATCTTTTTCTTCATATACGGACTTGTCCGTCGGCAAAGTCACAATAAAGATAGAGCCTCCTCCCGGATTCTCCTCATAAGTAATTGTTCCTTTATGCACGTTGACCAGTTCATGCGTCAGATGCAGCCCCACGCCTACACTGTCACCAGAGAAATTACTTTGCATAAACCGCTTGAACAATTCGCCACCCGTATCAGATACACTCATTTTCAGTCTTCCAGCCGATTCGTCTACATTCACCACAAACTCAATCTTTCCTTTTGACGGAGTGTATTTAAAGGCATTAGACAAAATATTATACACTACTTTATCCACGTTTCCCTTATCAATGAACATCCGGTACGACTGACAAGAAGGAATAAAACGGAATTCCATGTTCTTTGATTCTGCCGCATCCTTGAAGCTCAAATAAATTTCATACAGGAAAGCTATCACATCTGTTTCTTCCAATGACAATGCCAGCTTATTATTCTGCATTTTACGGAATTCAAGCAATTGATTAATCAGACGCAGCATACGTTCCGTACTCTTGTCCATAATCTTAAGAGAGTAAGCCATTTCTTTCGGCACTTTCAAGCGGTGAATCTTCTCCAACGCACCTTGTATCAACGTCAACGGCGTACGGAACTCATGTGAAATATTGGTAAAGAACACCAGTTTATACTCGGTAAGCTGCTCCTCTACCTTAATCTTGTTACGTAAAGTATTCATATTACGTATAATACGGAATACAATGTACAACAGTACAGCTATCACTATCACATACAAGATATAAGCCCATGGCGTTTTCCAGAAAGGAGGATTCACCACAATCTTCAATACAGATTCCTCCGCTCCCCATAATCCGGAAGCATCAGAAGCTTTAACGTGAAGATAATAGGTTCCTGGAGAAAGATTTTTATAAGCCGCAAAATTCAAGGACGAAGGAACACTCCATCCCTTATCATAGTTTTCAAGCTTATAACTGAACTTAGAACCTCCTGCTCCCGAGTAGTCGAAAGTAGAAAATTCTACCACAAAAGAACTTTGATAATACTGTAAATTCACCTCTGAAGCATAGGCTAAAGACATATCCAAAGGAGAATCCGGTTCATCTGGACTAACCGAAATGCCATTCAACCGCAAATCTGTAAACGTAACTTTCGTTTTACTTTCCGGATGTTTTACCCTACGCGGATCAATCACCGTCAATCCATAATTTGTACCAAAAGCAATACGGCCGTCATCCAAACTTAGTCCACAATTCTCGGCATACACATTGCCCAGCATATTTGTAGAAAAGAAATAGTTTTCGAATGTTTTACGGGCCGCATCAAAGCAAGAAACACCGAATTCTGTGGTAATCCAGATTTTACCATTCATATCTGGAATGAAAGTTTGTACCATTCCGTTAACCAATCCATCCTCTAATCCAAAATGTTCAAACTTCAGCTGAGCATAATTTCCATTTTCAGGAAGAGAGCACACCGAAAATCCGGCTCCCGACTCTGCTATCAGGATGTGCCCTTTCCCATCAGAAGCGATGCTACGAATCTCATTACTTCTCAACATTCCGTTATCGAAGGTATAACTATAATATGCAGACGGATCTTTCAACAGTTTATCAGGCTGAAACACATAAACGCCTTCACTGGTTCCAACCCAAACCCAATGATTGTCATCTTCAAAAATAACCCGCACCTGACGCTGTCCATAAGTGGAAGTCAAGAAATGACGGAAAGTATAGCCATTCTTACCTGGAACGGCCAAATCAAGTCCTCCTTCAAAAGTTCCAACCCATATACGGTTTTTACTATCCTTCAACAGACAAAATACTTGATTCGATCCCAATGAAGATGAATCGGAAGGATTATGTGTATATACACGGTTACCCACAATCAGTCCCTTGGTACGCGAAGCATACCACTGAACTCCATCCGCATCCTCTACAACCGCATAAATATTACTTCCATAAGTTGTTTCTTCCTTTTTATTATTCAACTGTGAATCGTATTCATACATTCTTCCATCACGGGTTCCAAGAATGATATTTCCTGAAGAACAACGGTGCAGGGTACGTACCGTATTCGAACGATTAAACTTCCCTTCACCTGCCGGGAAAATACGAAGTGTACCTTCATTCAGGACTTCCAAACGGGACACTCCCGTATATTCCGAACTTACCCATATATTACCAGAGTGGTCTTCTATGACACATTGCAAAAAATCTGAGCCAATCTGACTTTGCGTATTGTCAGAGTCGGCTACAATATGTTTCATTTGCCCGTTTGAAACATCATATACAAAAAGGCCGTTACCATAAGTACCAATCCAAATAATTCCACGTGAATCATGTACCACATAATAGCGTTCCCTGTCCACATAATTACGCTTCTCTTCCGGCATCAATAAAAAAGGAGTCACTTTTCCCGATTGGGAATCAATCCATGTTAATACTCCACTGTTTCCATAAACCCACGATTCTCCCTTGTTATCTTTAATAACCTTCGCTCTTTTTATTTGCAGTGCCTCTTCAGCTAAAGTCAGTACATGCGTTTCAAAGTCAAAACTCCAGGTATTAGGAGCACTAAAAATAAACCACTTCGTACCTAGTATCAAATTATCATAGTGAGTAAGGTCTCCTTCAATAGAAACTTCCTTCTTTAAAGCCCCATTCAGAAAAGTATACACATCCCCTTTATTCGTCAGGAAATAGGTTTTCTTCCCGTGAACAGCTATTCTCATAAAGTCCATACGCTCATCCACTGCATGAAGTTTCTTTCCATCCCAATAATAAAGCCCTTTTCCTGTGGCAATCCAAGCCCAACCTTCTGCACCTACCTTCAAATCACGAATAAGGTTGGACGCAAGCCCATTACGAACATCGAAGGCAATTGAAGTAAAAGTACGGTCTTTCCGGTAGCGTATTAACCGGCATCCTTCTCTTTCTCCCGTTACCCAAGCTTCATTTTTATTGACAAAATAGACATTCGAATAATGGCGTAAAGATTCACCACTACCTGTAAAATCCACAAAGCAGTCCTTCTTCAAGTCGTAACACCCGACTGACTCTCCAGTTGTCTTTATCCATAAAAAACAATTCTGGTCCTCTATAATTTCCTGTATACGATGATCCGGCAATGAGGGCTTATTTCCTTTTCGAGGACGGAATGTAATAAAAGAAGTTCCATCAAAACGGCTAAGCCCGTTAAGAGTTCCCATCCAAATGAATCCCTTACTGTCTTGATACATATATCTGACCGAATTATTGCCTAACCCGGATGTGGTTGTAAAGCGAGTGGAACGCACATCCCCTGCAGCCTCAACTCCTTCTACCAACAATACAATAAAAAAGAATATGAAGAAGAATAGCCTGTTCATTCTGCTTTGTTTTTATATACTATTTGCAAAAATATAAAAAAGTGCATCACTAAAAAAGCCATGCACTTTTTTCAATCTTGTACAGAATTGCCTGTTTAATCCATGTGGAAAACTTCCGGCAAAGGAATAGTAACCGGAGAATTGTCAGGATTCACCTCCATAATGTCAGCCATATAATCCCACCATTTCTGTACAATCGGGTTATTTCCCATATCCTGAGAAGATTCTTCACCTTTCGTTTTCTGACAGGCAAACAAGATATTAGTATCTTTATCCCAATAGATAGAATAATCATACACGCCATTTTCTGACAACATCTGTTTCAGTTCCGGCCAAATAGCAGCATGGCGTTTTTCATACTCTTTTTCAAATCCTGGTTTCAGGAACATTTTAAAAGCTTCACGTTTCATAGTACCTCCAATTATTTTAAATAGTTTTTCAATGTACAATCTGTTTCTTTCAAACCGTCTGCAATGCTTTGTGCATTCAAGTGCGCTCCTTTCAATGATGTATGTGTATGATCCTTACAGAAATAAGGAGCTACGTATTTCAGACCTTGCTCATAACCAATCTGTTGCAATTTATCTGCTGACAACTTATTCAAGTCAATAAAATACGCACCTGTTGCTTCAGCAGCTTCCCGTGTCCATTTACCAAAAGATGTGGTATTACGTTGTATCTCATTATTATCCCACATATTACGTGGCGTATGACTCAACACAATAGGGATAGCCCCTTTTTCCTGAGCATCGCGGATAAATTTACGCAAATACCAGCCAAATGTATACACCACATCATAAGTTTTAGTGGCTTCCATTAAAAAGACTTTACTTTCTTCTCCAGCCCCTGGAAGTTCAGCACGCGCCTTTCCTGTATTAATAGCTCCAGCGTCGTTATGCCCAAATTGAATCAATACAAAATCACCAGGTTGCAAGGCATCATAGACCGTAGCCCAGCGGCCTTCGGCCAAATAAGTAGGGGCAGTACGGCCTGCTTTAGCACAATTCTCTACAGAAATTCTATTTAAGTCAAACAGTTCGGCAATCACACTTCCCCATCCCCACTGACCATTCTCGTCTTTATCCTGATTACGCACCGTACTGTCACCTATGGTAAATAACACCGGACAGCCTTTCTTTCTGGTTGAACCAGTGACCGTATCTTGTTCGACAGGCTTCAAATAACGGGCAAGTTCCAGTTTTTTATATTCACGAATACCTTCGGCGGCAGATTCAGCATTTACCCGTGCTCCAAACACACTGGTATGGATACGATCCAAATAGAACATATATTTTACCTTTTCCTTGCCAAAAGTCTCAAATTTACGAGCCGTTATCTCATTAAGGTCAATAAAAGGTACATGTTCTTTTTTAGCCACTTGCTTGGCCCACAAACCAAAAGTCTTATTTACACGAGTTATTATGGTACTGTCCTTATCCTCCCAAGCATTGCGCGGAGTAAGAGAAAAAAGAATTGGATGAGCTCCTTTGGCCTTGACTTCACGAATATAACGACGCATATATTCGCCATAAGTATACACTGTTTCCTTAACTCCTGTCTCCTTAATTGTTACTTCGAGACTGTCTTTACCAATGCCAGGAATAGACGCACGTGCCCGGCCGCTATCATACGGTCCGTTATCGTTATGTCCCAATTCGATAATAACCCAGTCACCTTTCTTTACTCCTTTCAGGACATCTTTCCACAAATGAGTATAAAATGTACGGCTACTGGTTCCACCCAACGCATGGTTTTCAACTGTAATCTTATTTTCATCAAAATATTCATGGAAGAAATATCCCCATCCCCACTGTCCGTTATTTCCATTGCCTAACGTTCCGGTGCGCATCGTTGAATTTCCTACCAAGAAAAGTACAGGATTATTCCCCTTACGGGTAGACCCCGCAACCGGTCTGGCTGTTTTTGCTTTATTCAAGCTATCCAGTGTCAAATCGACTACCTGGTTAACATCTTCCATTGGCGCTTTCACCTTGTTTTGCGCATAAGCAGAAAAAGAAAAGCAGGTTGCCCCTAGCAACCAGACTCCCCACATTATGTGTTTTTTCATATACATATTTACTTATTTTCAAATTCCAAAGATAGCAGAAAGAGATTACTCTCGCATGGAATATTGTACACAATCATGTGCTTTTGTACATAAATCTATTGACAAATAAAAAAAGAACGAACTATTGATCATTTAGTCCGCTCTTTCTCCCTTTTACCTCAAATAGCTTATCCTACCTATTAAAACTTATAAGACTCTATAACTTACAAAAATCAATTTCCATCAGGTTTCTCAATCTCCGTGAAAGGACTTTCATTCCACTTGAATGTATCTACTTTATCTGGACTCGCAGGATTAAAAGGATGATAATCATCTCTCAAATATTTAACCCAGGGAAGATTCAACTGCTTAATACCTTCAATCACACATTTAGCAATTTCATACGCTCCGTATGGATTGAAATGGGTATTATCAGCCAAAGCCTTCGTCTGATTGGGATAAGTTCCTGCCGGATAATGCACAAAAGCTTTTTTAGAAGGTTCTACTCCCATAGCTTCATAAAACACACGGGTCATGTCATGCAATTCTATCACCTGCACTCCCTCACGCTGGGCAACCCAACGCATCGCATCAGGATAGTCTTCGTGTGTTTCCTGTATTTTACCAGAATTGTCAAATGAACGACGTTGGGTAGGAGTCACAAAAACCGGAATCCCCCCTTTTGCACGTACTACATCTACAAAATATTTCAAATTGCTGGCAAATGAATAATAGGCTCCCTTGCCCGGTCCTTTTAATTTCTGGTCATTATGCCCAAACTCGATAAACATATAATCCCCTTCTTTCATCTGAGTTAAAGCCTTCTTCAGGCGACCAGCCTTAATAAAGGTATCGGCACGTTCACCACTTTCTGCATAGTTTGCAAAACATACATGTTCATCAAAAAAGCGCGGAATCATCTGTCCCCAGCTAGCCCATGGCTCATTATCCTGGTCTACTACAGTAGAGTTACCTGCTAAAAAAACGGTCACCACATCATTTACCGGTTCAATTTTCAGACTAGCCAGACAAGGAGCATCTCCATTAAACTCAAATGTCAACTTATCATCCCAGTTCAATTTATTCTTTTCCCGCTCCTTAATCTGTACTTTTTCCCCATCACTTATTATCGTATTACGCTTATTCACCGTAAAACGATAAGTTAGAAACTCTCCTTTCCGAGTAGATATATTTTCAAGGAACAAACGTCTGGATTCTGCACGCACTGTAGTAGAACCAGCTTTCCGGGCATTACCTAAAGTAACTGTCACCAGATAATTTCCATCAGGAACATCTACCGAAAAGAAAAAAGGTTCGTTACTTTTCTTCACCGGTGCAGGCAGGAAATCATATCCATACCCACCTTTACAAGGATATATTGAATCTGAAGAGATTTGAATCACTCCTTTCTCGACTTTTTTCTTCTCACTAAAATCAAACTGATAACTTTGTGCATAAGCCACATTTGCCAAAAACAGACCGGCAAGACCAATATTCAGAAATCGCTTTATTTTCATACATTTTCATCTTAGGTTATTGTAAAGGCAAAATTAAACGCTTATGGCCAAAAAGGATGCAGACAAACGTACGGAATCATAGAATATCGTACAAAAATACATTTATAAGGACATTCACACCTGATTTATTTCCAAAAGAATGCTTTCCTTTGCCACAAAAGGCATACTAACTAATACATTACCATGAGAAGCAAAACATTATTTTCTATTTTTGTTGCCAGCCTGATGGCGTATACAACTTCAGCACAAAAAGTGAACGTACAACCTGTACATGTGGAAGCTCCTTTCCCTATGGATTCCGTACACTTGTGCACATTCCCCAATAAAGAATTCTCCATCACAAAATATGGAGCCCAAAAGGGAAGCAATCATCTAAACACCCAGGCATTTGCCAAAGCCATTGAAGCATGCCACCGTGCGGGAGGCGGACGAGTGGTAGTCCCAGCCGGTGAGTGGTTTACCGGACCTATTCACCTCAAAAGCCATGTCAACCTTTTTTTGGAAGAAGGAGCTGTAGTCAGATTCTCTGACAATCCCAATGATTACCTTCCAGCTGTAATGACCTCCTGGGAGGGGCTGGAATGCTATAATTACTCGCCACTTATCTATGCATTTGAATGTGAGAATGTAGGTATCTCCGGAAAAGGAACACTGGCTCCAGTCATGGGCACCTGGCGTACGTGGTTTAAACGTCCGGAAGCTCACTTAAACGCATTAAGACAATTGTATTCCATGGGGTCAACAGATGTTCCTGTAGAACAACGCCAAATGGCAAGAGGAGAAAATCATCTTCGTCCACACCTCATTCATTTTAACCGCTGCAAAAATATATTATTAGAAAATTTCCATATCCGCCAAAGTCCTTTTTGGACCATCCATCTCTATTTGTGTAACAGTGGCGTAGTACGCCACCTCGATGTGCAGGCTCATGGGCACAACAATGACGGAATCGATTTGGAAATGAGCCGGAACTTTCTGATTGAGAACTGTAAGTTCGACCAGGGAGACGATGCGGTGGTCATCAAATCCGGACGTAACCAAGATGCATGGCGCCTCAACACACCCAGTGAAAATATCGTCGTCCGGGATTGTGATATTCTCAATGGACATACCCTGCTCGGAATCGGAAGTGAAATCTCCGGAGGAGTACGCAATATCTACATGATCCGCTGTAAAGCTCCACAAAATGTACACCGCCTGTTTTTCTTAAAAACAAACCATCGTCGTGGAGGGTTTATCGAAAACATTTACCTGGAAGACATCGAAGCTGGAGACATGCTTCGTACCTTTGAAGTAGACACTGAAGTATTATACCAATGGAAAGATTTAGTTCCAACTTATGAAACACGTATCACCCGTATAGATGGAATACATGTAAAGAACATTCATTGCCAGTCGGCTGATGCCATTTACGAGCTAAAAGGAGATGCCCGATTACCAATCCGTAATGTATTTGTTGAAAATGTAAAAGTAGATACAGTACGTCAGTTTATCAATCGGTTATCAAATGTGGAAAATTTTCAGGCTAACGAGGTATCCGCTACTATCTTACTTCACAAAGAAGCACCCAGTATAGATTTAGATAAACTATATAAACAGAAAGCAGAATAATAAAAATAGCGAGAAGCGGCATCCCTCACCGATGCATCTTCTCGCTATTTCATTATAATTGATACAAATTAAAACTGGAACAAAGCAGTCAGTACGATGCGGTTATTTTTCACCAGATGGGTGTTGGTCACCCGTGCCTTGTCGGTATAATCGCCATACCACGCGCCGGTCCAAGTATATTCTGCTCCGAACTTCCAGTTCGGGCGATTGTAAGTCAGTTCGGCTCCCAGTGTATTCAACTGGTCGATATTTGTTCCTGTACCCAATACTCCAGTCACACTTTTCGATGCTCCCAAGTTTTTGAGATACCCGGCAAACACTCCGCCACGGAACTTGCTTCCATACATCATATTTACCCAAGTATGCGATACACGCAAAGGAGTGTACTCCTGTTCACCCGTGCGAGAGTCGGTACACGTAATGCCATACCCGCCAATTGTACTGGTTTGCGTCAGGTTTGACCCTAACACGCTCTTGGCTGCCAGCAAGAAACGGCGGTGCACATATTTCACATGCGCCTCAGCTGAAACTCCTGTCACGCGTTCGCTTACCTTGTATATATTGTCATTGTATTTCGATTCTGTACGAGGAGACATGGAAGACACATGCACACCCGCTCCGGCAAGCAATCCGGGACGATTATAATCCATGCCCAAATAAAACTCGGGCAAGCAACCGTTCTTCATAAAGCTCTGGCTTTTAACTGTAGTAACGGCTCCTGCCTCATTTGAAGAAGGACCTACCGACAAATACTGTGACTGCCATATAGCAGCAGCGGTCAGTTTGAAATTTTTGTTTGTAAACCGATAGCGAACCTGCGGTGCACGGCTGAACGGCTGATAAGGTGCTCCCATGTTCAAGTTCAGAATTTCAGGAGCTACATCTCCATACAGAGGATGCCATGTTTGTCCAACCAGCAGGGCTGATTTTCCCCAATCAAGGTTGAAATACACGTGACGAATACGGAACAAAGAATAAGTGGTACCCGAACCACGGAAATCGACTTCCACCTTTGCCGAAGTCTTTGCCTTTCCCAAGGTAGGTCCGGTCACATCCACTCCCAATCTGGTGTACAATGTATAGAAGTTACCATCCGGTTTGGCATTCAAATCCTTTCCGTCCGCATCAGGAGCTACATCCTTAGGATACATGTAAAAAAGTCCGTCGACAGTTTCTGAGTTGGAACGGCTGTTATAGAATAAGTCGGTCCGCACCTGTCCATAAAATTTATAACCAAACCCTTCTTTCTGAGCCATTACCCCTGCCGAAGCGGCCATCATGACCCACATTAAAAAGCATCTTTTTTTCATTTGAAATTACTTTTACCTTTACAGCCCGCAAAATTATACATAATCTATAGAACAGCCAAACAATTCTTTATAAGGAACGTATCCGGCGGAACCAGCATACAAACCAGACCGCAGCCACCAGTGTACAACACAATCCGACAGGATAAGCCACTTCGGCCGACAAGGCCAGCCCTTCGGGAGCAATGAGAATATATGTGGCACAAACACAAGTCATAAACAGAGCCGGTATCAAGGTTACCCAATAATTTTTCCGTGCACAAACCAGCCAGACCGTAATGGCCCACAAAGTAAAGACAGACAAAGTCTGATTACACCAGGCAAAATATCGCCAGATAATCTTGAATCCTTCCGCATCTCCAAAGCTGTACACCAACAACAAGATGGTAACCAAGAATATGGGGATACAAATGAAGAGACGTTTAGCGATAGAGCGCTGCTCTACATGAAAAAAGTCAGCCACAATCAGACGAGCCGAACGCAAGGCGGT
>OGDB01000326.1_pt1 | contig 12629 bp, 10 predicted proteins | sample 1570361 | NCBI WGS metagenome assembly OGDB01 (sample SAMEA2582173, study PRJEB24529) | metagenome | biome: Human gut stool | place: China | collected 2011 | reverse complement strand
AGCTGTTTTTCCACGCTGTTGCCCAGCCCCAGGCCGGTCAGCCCGCCGGAACCGATGGCGTACAGGCTCTGCACGGTCTGGTCGGTCATCTTGCTCAGGTCCTGGGTCCAGCCGTCCAGACGGTCCTGCAGATACGGGATGGAGTCCACATGGGACAGCAGCGTTTCCAGCATGAGGCCCGCCGTACCGGCGCCCACCCAGGTCAGGATGCCGCCGCTGCCGGACAACAGCAGGATGGTGCCCACCACGGCCACCGTCAGCACGATGCCGGACATGTGTGGTTCCAGCGCCAGCAGCGCGATCACCGGGATCAGCGGCAGCACCGGGATCACCAGCTGCTTCCACACCCGGACATGCAGCCACTCCCGGAAGTTCATGATCACCATCTTACCGGGGCTCAGCTTTTCCACCTGCGGTGCCTTGGCCGCGAGGCTGGAGCACAGCAGGATCATCTCAAATTTTGCCACCTCCGAGGACTGCAGCGTGAACCCGCCAAAGCGGATCCAGCGGCGGCACCCGTTCAGCGGGGCCATGGTCAGGGTGACCGCCAGCATGGCCAGCACGATGAGGTACCCCGGCACCGCCATCTTACGCAGGAAGCGGTGGTCCACATAGCTCATGGCGAACATGCAGCCCAGACCAATGAGCATGCACAGCGCCTGCTGCTTGATGTAATGGAAGCTGTCGCCCATGCGCAGATAACCGGTGGTGTAGCTGGCGCTGAACAGCATGACCAGACCAAACACCATGATCACCGCCAGCGTGGCCAGCCAGTTGATCAGCAGCCGCGACCACGGCCCCGGGTCCCGCTGAAACACCGAGACCGGTTCTTTTCTTTTTTTGCGGATGGTTGCCATCAGCTCGTTTTCTCCCCTTTTTGTCCAATATCCGGCCCTGTGCCCTCAGCACACAAAGGCCAGGGCAAGCGCCAGGCCGCATACGCCGAGCGCACACAGCCAGTAAAATACCGTGACCGGGCCCGCGCCCCGGGCTTCCAGCCAGCGGTGCAGCGGAGCCGCCCGGAACAGCGGCCGCCCGGTGATGCGGTGGTACAGGATCTGCAAAAGCACCATGCCGCCCTCTGCCCAGAAGGGCAGAGCCAGCGGGATGCTCAACTCTGCATACCCGATGCACAGCGGCACGCAGCCCAGCACCCCGGCCAGATACAGGCAGCCGCAGCTGCCCGGGCGCAGCTTTGCGGGCGGAAAATTCCATAGCAGAAAGGCCAGCAGTGCCCCGGCCAGTGCTGCCGGCAGCACCGCCAGCGGGAACCAGCCCAGCCGTGTTTCCAGCATCATGAGGCCCAGCATGGCCGCAAAGGCCGTGCCGCACACGGTGCCGTCGGCTCCGTCGGCGGTGCGGGCGCATTCTGCCAGCGCCACCAGCACAAGTCCCCACAGCACCGGGGCTGCGCCGCCCAGTTCCACATAGCCCGCACCGGGCAGCTGCAGGCCGGTGGGCAGGCAGCCGTTCACTGCCAGCAGCACCAGCACCGCTGCCGCAGCGGCGGCTTCCAGTGCAAGGCGGGGCAGACACCGCAGGCCAAGCTGTGCGCGGCTGCGCAGGCGGGCGGCGTCATCCGCCAGCCCGATGGCCCCGAAAGCCTGTGCACCGAACAGCGCGATCAGCAGCCGGGTCATCAGCTGGCTCTCGCTGCCCAGCAGCGTGGGCTGTACGATGCAGGCCGCCGTCCAGCCCACGCCTACGGCAGCCAGTGTGCTCACCATCAGGCACAGGCCGCCCAGCGCGGGCACCCGGCTCTGCACCGGGGTCTGCGGCTCCTGCTGTTCCTGCGGCCGGAAGCGTTCCAGCTCCTGCAGCAGCGGTGCCATAAAATTGCCGAGCGCCGCCGTCAGCACAAAGCCCAGTGTTGACGCGACGATCAAGGCGAAACGAATCATTTCTCAGTCTCCAATTTTCGCCAGAATGTTATTCTCTGGCATCTTTCTGCTCTGCGTAGAAAATTTCCAGTGCCTTTTCCAGCGCCATGCCGCGGCTGGCTTTCACCAGCAGGGCGTCACCGGGCTGGATGCGGTTGAGCAGGGCATCCGCTGCCTCGCGGTAGTTGTTGGCGTGCAGGGTCTTCTGCCCCTTGGCGGCGGCCACCACGGCGGTGCGCTTGGCCTGTTCGCCATAGGTCACCAGACAGTACAGGTCGCTCTCGGCGGCCAGACGGCCCAGCTCCTCGTGGGCCTCGCGGCTCAGGTCGCCCAGCTCCAGCATATCGCCCAGCAGGGCAAAGCGGCGCTTGCAGGGGAACTCCTTGAACATGGCCAGAGCGGCCTTCATGCTGTCGGGGTTGGCGTTGTAGCAGTCCTCAATGACAGTCACACCCTTGCTGTCCACCACCTTCTGGCGGCGGCCGGTCTGCTCAAAGGCGGCCAGGCCCTGGATCACCTTGCGGGGATCGCAGCCCAGACGGGTGGCGGCGCAGTAGGCCGCCAGCGCATTGGCCACATTGTGCTTGCCCATAGCCGGGATCTTGACCACAAAAGTGCCTTCCTCCTGATCCTCCAGCACAAAGCTCATGCCGTCCTTCTCCTGTCGGATGGACAGTGCGCACACATCGGCGCTCTCATCGGCCATGCTGAACCACACCGGCCGCACATGGGCGGGCAGCTTTGCCGCCCGCAGGAACTTGTCGTCGTAGTTCAGCACCAGCGGGGCACCCTCCGGCAGGCCGTTGCAGATCTCCAGCTTGGCCTTGCAGATGTTCTCCTGACTGCCCAGATTGCCGATGTGGGACACGCCGATGCAGGTGATGATGCCCACATCCGGGCGGGCGCAGCGGCTCAGCCGCTCGATCTCGCCCCGGTGGCTCATGCCCATCTCGACGACGGCATATTCGGTCTCGTTCCCGATGCGGAACATCGTGCGGGGCAGACCCAGCTCATTGTTCTGGTTGCCCTCGGTCTTGATGGTCTCACCAAAGCCGCACAAGGCCGCGTAGGTCATCTGCTTGGTGGTGGTCTTGCCCACGCTGCCGGTCACGCCCACCACCTTGGGGTGGTACTGGCTGCGGTAGTTGGCACCCATCACCATCATGGCGTGGTAGCTGTCCGGGCAGAGGATGGCTTTTTCGGCCGGGACGCCCTCCACCGGGTGGTTCACCACCACAAAGACTGCACCCTCTTCCAGTGCTTTGGCCGCAAAGTCGTGGCCGTCGAACCGCTCGCCGGGAAAGGCCACAAAGATGCAGCCCGGCCGCACTTCACGGCTGTCGGTGGTGACCAGCTCCACTTCCGGGTCGCTGGTGAGGAAGCCGGCAGGCACAAGCCCTGCCAGCAGCTTGCTTGCATGGATCTTTTCCATAGTTCGTTCCCCTCTCGTTTTTCTGGTTCCTTTATCCACAGGTAATGGTAACGATGGTACCGCGCTGGACGCTGGCCCCCACCTCACTGCTCTGGCTCTGGACCACGCCGTTGGCGTCACCCTCCACCACGCAGTTCAGCCCGGCGGCCGCCAGCATCTGGCGGGCAAAATCCGCGCTCTTGCCCGTCACATCCGGCACCTCCGTGTGCCTGCCTTCGTATGTATCGGTATACAGATACACTGTGGTGCCGTATGGCACCTCCGCGCCTGCGCGCGGGTACTGGTAGGTGACCACCGCGCCCGCCTGGCTGGCGTCGCTCTCGGCCAGCTGGTGCTTGAGGCCCTTGATGTTCAGCGAGACCTGCGCATTGCTCCACTCGTTGCCGATGAGGTTGGGCACCTTGACGGTGGTGCCGCTGCGGTCAGTGCCGTCGGTGGCGATGCCAAGGTAGGGCGCGATCTCACTGATGATGTTGCCGACGACGGGCGCAGCCAGAATGGACGAGTAGTCCGTTTTGGCGTTGTTGGGGTCGTCGAGCATGACGTAGACGAGGATCTCCGGGTCGTCGGCGGGCAGGACCGCCACAAAGGAAGCGACCTTCTTGTAGTCGCCATCGCTGCGGCGGTCCATGTTCAGCTGCTCGGACGTGCCGGACTTGCCGCCGATGCGGTAGCCCGCGACGTAGGCGTTGGAGCCGCCGCCGGTGGTGGTGCCGTCGCCCACCTCATACTCCATGATCTGGCGGATGGTCTCGCTGGCGCTCTTGCTGATGACCTGGCGGCGGACGTTCGCGCCGATCTCCTCGACGACGTTGCCGTTCTGGTCGGTGATCTTATCCACCACATGGGGGGTGACGAGATAGCCGCCGTTGACGGCTGCCGCCACGGCAGTGCACATCTGCAGCGGCGTGATGGCCATGGCCTGGCCGAATGCCGAGGAGGCCAGCTGCACCTCACCCAGCTGATTGGCCGAATAATACTTCATCAGGCCGGTCTCGCTGGGCAGGTCCACGCCGGTGCGCTCGGTGAAACCGAAGGCGTCAAAGTAATCATAGAACAGGCTGTAACCAATGCGCGGGTGCAGTCGGCTGAAGTAGATGTTACAGCTGTTCCGCAGCGCTTCGGCCAGATTCTGGACGCCGTGAGCCTTTTTGCCGGCACAGTGATAGGTCTCCTTGGCGACGCCGTAGGCACCGGAACAGTTCAGCGTGGTGTTGATGGTCGCCTTGCCGGAGTCCACCCCCATGGCCGCCGTGATGACCTTGAAGACGCTTCCGGGGTAGTACAGCTCGGTGATGGTCTTGTTCTTCCACTGGATGTCGCGGTAGTAGCCGGAATAATCGCCCTCCGGGTCCAGCACCTTGTTGCCGTTCGCATCTGTGACATAGCTGCCGTCCTCATTCTTGAGGTAGATGCCGTAGAGTTCCGGTTCGGCGTGGACCAGCTCGTTGAGATAGGCCTCGTTGGCGGTGTAATCCAGCGCGTTATTGGGGTCGAAGTCCGGCTTGGAGGCCATGGCCAGAATGGCACCGGTCTTGACGTTCATCACGATGGCCGCGCCGCGGTTCTCGACGCTGTTGGCCGAGATGGCCTCGTTCAGGTAGCGCTCCGCCACCTCCTGGATGTTCACATCCAGCGACAGCACCAGATTGGAGCCGTCCTTGGCGGCATAGGTGGTGGCGTTTTCGTCCGCGATGGCATTGCCGTAAGCGTTGCGCAGGGTGATGGTACGGCCATTGACGCCCGCCAGCGTGGATTCGTAGGATTTTTCCAGGCCGTAGGTGCCGTAGCCGTCGGCATCGCAGAAGCCCAGCACCGCCGCCGCAAAGGCTCCGTAGGGGTAGTTTCGCTGAGAGCTCTTTTCCGCCGAGACGGACACCCGCCCGATGCGGTCTGCGCCGGAGCCCTTTTTGTGCGCCTTGTTGAAACCGGACACATAATCCTCAATGGACAGCTTGACGGCATTGTTCACCTTGGTGGCCAGCACCACATAGGAGGCATCAATTTTGGACAGTGCATCGTACACGGTCTGGTATTGCTGGGTGTATTCCTCCGAGGAAGTGTCCACTGCGTCCAGACTCTCGCCGTCGCCGGAGAGCAGCCGCAGGGTGATGCCCTGGCTGACCTCGGCGCACATGGTCGGGTCAAATGTGCGCACCGTCGTTTTATCGTCGTTGGTGCTGGTGGTGTACAGGATGCTGCTGTAGCTGGGGGCCGCCCAGATGTTCCACACCACGCTGGTGGAAGCCAGCGTGATGCCGTTGGCGTCGTAGATCTCGCCGCGGGTGGCCTTGACCGTGGTGTCCAGCAGCTGCTGCTGGGCGGCATACTGTCGGTACTTGGCACCGTCCCGGATCTGGATGACATACAGGCTGTGGACGACCACGGCCGATGCCAGCACGACCGCCGCCAGCCCCAGAATGCTGCACACGCGCCGGGTGCGTCCGTTGAGCCGCTCCCGCGCAAAGGCCGGGCGCACCCGGTAGCCTTTGCCCTTTTTCTTGTTGGAATCTTGTTGCATGCTGTTCTCCCGCAGACAGGGCGGAGCACCCGTTCTGCCTGCTGTTTTCTTCAGGATATCGGCCCGCGCGGCGGCTGCCCCGGACCGGCTAAAAACCGAAAAAGCGTGCGCTGCCGCACGCTTTCCCGTTTTGATGTTATTTTACGGTGCCCAGAATGGTCACGGCACCGTTGTAGATGAAACTGGTCCACTGCCGCACAGGGGACTGCTGACGCTCCAGCGCACCGGACTCGTTCAGCCGGATGTAGGTGATCTGGCTGGGGTCGATCTTCATCAGACCCAGACGGCTGGCCGCTTCTTCCACGCTGGTGATGTTGGTCTTGCTGTTCAGGGTGCTGTTGTAGTAGGTGTACTGGCTCTGGGCGCTCACCAGCTGGGCCTTGGCGTCCTGGATCTGATCATTCAGCTCCACCAGCTGGGCCTCGCTCATCAGCAGGCTGATGGCAAACCCGGTGAGCAGGGCTGCCGCCACCAGATGCATGGCATTGCGCAGCGCTGCCTGCAGCGGCGAAAGACGGCGCTTGCCGCACTTTTCCACGCGCAATGCGGTCTTGCGCTGTGTCTGCGGCGCTTTTCTGCGCCGCGCGGTGTTGTAATCGTATGCTGCCTGACCCATGGTTTCCTCTCCTCCTCACAGGATGCCTGCGGCATCCCTCAGCACTTTTCCAACACACGCAGATGAGCCGACCGGCTGCGCCGGTTTTCTTCCAGCTCCTGCGTGTTGGCTTCAATGGGTTTGCGGGTAATGAGCTTTGCCTTAGCCTTGCCGCCGCACACACACACCGGGAACTCCGGCGGGCAGGTGCAGGCCGTGGCCCAGCGGCGGAACTTGTTTTTTACCAGCCGGTCCTCCAGCGAGTGGAAGGTGATCACGCACAGCCGCCCGCCGGGCGCAAGATGCTCGAAAATGGTGTCCAGCCCCTCTTCCAGCGCATCCAGCTCATGGTTCACGGCAATGCGCAGCGCCTGAAAGGTGCGGCGGGACGGGTTCTTGTTCTTGCGCCGCTCCGCAGGCGGCATGGCGCTGGCCACTACGTCGGCCAGCTGCAAAGTGGTCTCGATGGGCGCGTTCTCCCGCGCTTCCTCGATCTTGCCGGCGATCTGCCAGGCAAAGGGTTCTTCGCCGTAGTCCCGCAGGATGCGGGCCAGGTCCTCACGGCTGAGGGTGTTCACCAGATCTGCCGCCGTCTCACCCTGCTGGCTCATCCGCATGTCCAGCGGTGCATCTGCCCGGTAGGAAAAGCCCCGGGCCGCGTCGTCCAGCTGGTGGCTGGAAACGCCCAGATCCAGCAGTGCACCGTTGATCTTGTCGATGCCCAGCTCTTCCAGCGCCTGTCCGGCGTAGCGGAAGTTGATCTGCACCACGGTGGCCGGCAGCCCGGCCAGACGGGCCCGGGCCGTCTGCACGGCGTCGGGGTCCTGATCCAGCGAGATCAGCCGCCCGCCCTTTGCAGCATCCAGCCGCAGGGCGATCTGGCGGGAGTGGCCCGCACCGCCCGCGGTGCCATCCAGATAGGTGCCCGCCGGGTCGATGGCCAGCCCTTCCAGGCATTCGTTCAACAGAACCGGGATATGCTCAAATGAGGTCGGGTCAAAGGGCACGTTTTCTTCTGAAGCCATTGGCACGGCCTCCTTTCTCTCTTGCAGAATTCTTATGTCAGATGTGCAGGCTGCGCAGCCGGGCTGCACGCTGCTCATTGCTCACCGCCGCGCGGCGGGCGTTCCAGACGTCGGTGGCCCAGATCTCGGCGTGGTTGCGGTTGCCGATGATGGTCACATCCTTTTCCAGCCCGGCATAGCTGCGCAGCTCTGCCGGCAGAAGGATGCGTCCCTGCTTGTCCGGCACCACCTCGCAGGCGGTGCTGAACAGATCACCGGACACCTCCCAGCTGTCCATCAGCTCGTCGGCCTCCAGCTTTTCCGCCAGCTTTTCCACCTCAGGCAGCGGCAGCACGAACAGGCAGTTGTCCACCCATTCCAGCACCACGAAGCTCTCGCCCATGGCGTCGCGGAACTTTGCGGGGAAGTTCAGCCGCCCTTTGGCGTCGATGGTATAGTCATACCGGCCAAAGAACATGCTGCCTGCCCCCTTTCGGGGCTGTGGAGAGGGCCTTTGCCCTACTTTTACCCACTTTACCCCACTGACACACATTTATTGTAGCAAATCAAGCCCCCGATTGCAAGGTTTTTTGTCCCTGTTTTTGCGGCAAAATGTCACAAAAAAAGTCCCTGCGGGCCGTCATTTTTGCCTGCAGGGACGCATCATTTTTCAGGATGTGGAATTTGTGTGGAAATCAGCCGTTTTTCTTGGCGTTCTGGCGCAGGTTGGCGCGCACGTTCTTTACCTGTGCGGCATTCTCCACCATCGCCTCTTCCGTGGTCTTGAGCATGTTGTCGCAGTAGTCGGTCACGGTCTGACGCAGCGTGCGCGACTCGCTCTGGGCAGCGGCGGTGATCTCGGCGGCGCGCTGCTGGGCGGCTTTCACGATCTCGGCATCGCTCACCAGGATGCGGGCGCGCTCCTCGGCCTTCTTCACGATGGCCTGGGCCTGTGCATTGGCCGTGTCCACGATCTGGGCACGGTCGTTCACGATCTGCTGGGCCTGCCGCAGCTCGCCGGGCAGGTTTGCGCGGATATCATCCAGATAATCCCGGACCTTTTCCACGTCCACCAGACGCTTGCCGCCGGACAGCGGCATGCTGGTGCTCTCTTCCAGCGTATCTTCAATGGTGTCCAAAAGCTCGTTCACGTTCATCGTGCTTCCCCCTCCTGCTGCATGGGCTTCGTATATTTCCACAGCAGCACCTTGCCATACTTATACTGCTTCTGCAGGGTCAGGCCGCCCACCTGTGCCGGCAGCACAAGGCCCGTTTCGCTCTCGCACAGCACAGTGCCGCCGGGTGCGGTGCACTTGTCCACCGCCGGCAGGATCTTTTCCAGCGTACCGCCCCGGAACGGCGGATCCAGCAGCACCACGTCGAACTGCTCCCGGCAGGCCGACAGATACCGGGCGGCCTCGCCCACATTGACCCGGCTGCGGTCAAACACACCGCAGGTCTTGCAGTTGCGCATCACGATGTTCACCGCCTCGCGGTTCTCATCCAGGAACACGCACCGGGCTGCGCCGCGGCTCAGCGCCTCGATGCCCAGCTGTCCGCTGCCGGCATACAGGTCCAGCACCCGCGCGCCCGGCAGGTCGAACTGTACAATGCTGAACATGGCCTCCTTCACCTGCGAAAGGGTGGGCCGGGTCACGTCCGTCCCGGGCAGGGCTTCCAGACGCCGTCCCCGGGCTTCTCCTGCGATCACGCGCATGATTTGACCTCCTTCTGGTCGGCCGGGCGCGCTCGCATAGCCTTGCCCGGCGCTGCATATCCTCTTCTGGTTCTTCTTATTATCATCAAACCGTGCATTCTTGTCAAGTACCGGGGCGCATTGCACGCCCGGAGGCTTTGTGCTACAATCAGAGTATCGCACAGGCGCCGGGCATTTTGCGGCGCATTTTGGACCAAAGGAGAGTATTTTTATGAACGTCCTGCTCATCAACGGCAGCCCCCACGAGAAAGGCTGCACCTACACCGCTCTGTCCCTCATCGCGGAGGAGCTGAACCGCGCCCACATCGAGACCGAGATCTTCAACGTCGGCACCCGGCCCGTCGGCGGCTGCATCGGCTGCGGCGGCTGCCGCAGCGGCAATGGCTGCGTGTTCGGCGGCGTGGTCAACGAGGCCATTGAAAAGGCAAAGACCGCCGACGGCTTCGTGTTTGGCAGCCCGGTGCACTACGCCTCGGCTTCCGGCAACATGACCAGCTTCATGGACCGGCTGTCCTATGCAGGCGGCAAATATCTGGCCTACAAGCCCGCCGCCATCTGCTGCTCGGCCCGCCGCGCCGGCACTACCACCACACTGGACCAGCTGGTCAAGTACCCGGAGTTCTTCCACATGCCGCTGGTCAACGGCTCCTACTGGGCCATGGTGCACGGCTCCAATGCCGAGCAGGTGCTGCAGGACGCCGAGGGCTGCGCCGTGATGCAGGAGCTGGGCCGCAACATGGCCTGGCTGCTGCACTGCATCGAGGCCGGCAAGGCTGCCGGGTTCGACCACCCGCAGAACCCGCCCCGCCCCATGACGAACTTCATCCGCTGAGCAGTATGCTCCCCCATTCCGGGGGAGCATTTGTTGTTTTGGGCAGCACTCTTCCCCTTCTGCTGCCCAAAAGGTGTACAAAAAGGGCGGGAGGTGCTTTTTTCGTTCATAACTTTGTGCTACTATAAGAAGTAAAGTAACTTTGCTATGGACGGAGACCCGACTATGGAACACTACGACTGGAACGACGGCTGGCTGTTTTGCCCCACCTTCGACCCCGCGCTGGTGCGCCCGGAATGCACCGGACTGGAGCTGGAGTCGGTGCGCATCCCGCACACAGTCAAGGCCCTGCCCTACAACTATTGCAACGAGAACGACCACCAGCGCCTGTGCGGCTACCGCCGGGAGTTCTTTGCCCCTGCCGAGTGGGCAGGCCGCACCGTCCTGCTCACCTTCGGAGCCATCGCCCACGACGCCACCGTGTTCTGCAACGGGCGGCGGCTGTTCCACCACGGCTGCGGCTACACCGCCTTTACGGTGGACCTGACCAGCGCCCTGCATCTGGGCAAGAAGAATGTCGTGGCTGTGCGCTGCGACAGCCGCGAGGACCTGAACATCCCGCCTTTCGGCGGTTCCATCGACTACCTGACCTACGGCGGCATCTACCGTGCCGTAAGTCTGGACATCAAGGAGCCCGCCTACCTGCGGGATGTGTTCGTGGAGGCCCGGGCCGAAGGCGACTTTCGCATTTACACCGCCACGGTGGGTGAGACGGTGGGCTGCACCCTGCAGGCCGAGATCCGCAGCCCCGCCGGAAGCCGGGCCGTCTACCGTGGGGAACTTGCCCTGCCCATCACCGGCACCCTGAACGGGGTGCATCCGTGGAGCATTGAGCACCCCACCCTGTACACTCTTACCGTAAAGCTCATCCGTCCCGGCACCAGCGGTCTGCCCGACCGGGTGCTGGACGATAAGACGGTCCGGTTCGGCTTCCGCACGGTCCAGTTCGTGGCCGGAGGCCTGTACCTGAACGGCCAGCGGGTGGTGCTGCGGGGCATCAACCGGCACCAGAGCTACGCCTATCAGGGCTACGCCATGCCGGACAGCATCCAGCAGCTGGATGCCCAGATCCTGAAAAAGCAGCTGGGCTGCAACGCAGTCCGCACCAGCCACTACCCCCAGAGCCAGGCCTTCCTCGACGCCTGCGACGAGCTGGGGCTTCTGGTCTTTGTGGAGATGCCGGGCTGGCAGCACATCGGCGACGAGAGCTGGCAGGCGCAGGCATTGCAGAACTGCCGCGAGATGGTCTGCCAGTGCCGCAACCATCCCAGTGTGTTTTTGTGGGGTGCACGGGTCAACGGCAGCCCCGATGATGAAGCCTTTTACAAGCGCACCAACGAGGCCATCCATCGGCTGGACCCCACCCGCCCCACGGCGGGTGCCCATATCCGCCGCCGCGAGCAGCTGCTGGAGGATGTGTACGCCTACAACGATTATTCCTACCGGGGCCGAGGCCCCGCCTGTGAGGCCCGCGCCTCCGTCACCCCGGACACCCGCAAGGGCTACCTCATCAGCGAGTTCGGCGGGCAGAACTTCCCGGCCAAGCCCTTTGACGATGAGGCCCACCGGCTGGTGCAGGCCCTGCATTTTGCCGCCGTGCTCAACGATTCCATTGCCCAGCAGGGCGTGGCCGGCAGCTTTGGCTGGTGCCTGGCCGACTACAACACCCACCGGGAATTCGGCAGCGGCGACCGCATCTGCTACCACGGCGTGATGGATCTGTTCCGCAACCCGAAACTCTCCGCCGCCGTGTACGCCAGCCAGAAAACGCCCCGCGCTCCTTCGGACATCGTGCTGGAAGTCTCTTCCGCCATGGCGCTGGGGGACCTGCCTGGCGGGGTACCGGGGGCCTGCTGGGTGTTCACCAACGCCGAGAGCGTGCGTCTGTACCGCGGCAATGACTTCGTGGCCGAATTTGCCCCCGACCGGCGCGGCCGGTTTGCGGCGCTGCCGCACCCGCCCATTGAGATCAACGACTTTGTGGGTTCCCTGCTGGAAAAGTATGAGGGGATGGACCATGCTTCTGCCTTGCAGGTAGCTGCCATCCTGAACGAGCTGCGCCGGGACGCCATGGAGCCTTCGCCCCTGTCCCGGGCACGGATGCTCTCGCTGCGGCTGGGCTGGAACGATGTGCTGCGGATGTACTACAAGTACATCGGCGTGCTGGGCAGCCCTGCCGCTGAATACCGCTTTGAGGCCGTCTGGCACGGCCGGGCGGTGCGCACCGTGGTGCGGGAGCCGGTGCAGAGCGTCCGGCTGGAATGCACCGTCCACAATCCCATCCTGACCGACGGCCCAACCTGGGACTGCGCCGCCGTCAGCCTGCGGGCCATCGACCAGAACGGCAACCTCCTGCCCTATTGTGGTGAGGCCGTTCAGCTGCGCGTAGAGGGGCCGCTGCGCATCCTCGGCCCCAGCGTCGTCCCTCTGCGGGGCGGCATGGCAGGCACCTATCTCGCCACCACCGGCGAGGCCGGCCCGGCCAAGCTCCACTGCCGGATGGAGGGTGCTTTGGACACCGAAGTTTCCCTCACCATCCGCTGCCGGGAGGAGTGAGCGGCCCTTAAATGCCGTCTCTTTACGATAGGTTTGCACTCTGTTCAAAATTTTCTCATGGTTGCATGGTATCCTGAAAGCAGAAAAACACA
>OGDB01000310.1_pt1 | contig 13297 bp, 6 predicted proteins | sample 1570361 | NCBI WGS metagenome assembly OGDB01 (sample SAMEA2582173, study PRJEB24529) | metagenome | biome: Human gut stool | place: China | collected 2011 | reverse complement strand
GGCTGCCCGGCCACAGGTCTCTATCCGTCCCGGCACATCGTGCGGAATGCTCAGCGAGTATTCCCATGAGCTGGCCTCATAGAAAAACATGCCCCACCAGGGAGTGTACCACGGTCCTTCGAAGGTGACCGGGGTGTATTTAAACTTCGGCTGCATGCGAGTGGAATGACCGAAAGGAATAGAGTCCAACCAGTTTCCTTCCTTGTCGCGCGGCATGATAAAGCCTTTCGCACCTTCATGCTCATAATCACTACGCCACAAGTTTTTCCAGTTTTCCGACTGCTTCAAATAACGCTGATACAGGTTTTCTTTACCCAAGCCTTTAGCTACCAACGCAATGGCATAATCACAATAAGAATATTCTACCGTACGGTTACCTGCACGGTCAATACCATGAGGTATGTATCCTAACTCCAGATAAGGAATCAGTCCACCCCGGCCTTCTGCCTCTTCATTTCCACCGGGAGGTACCGTAGCATCCTTCAGCATAGCTTCCAATGCCAGTTCATAATCAATTCCTTTTAATCCTTTCACAAAGGCATCGGCAATCACAATTTCCGCATTCGAACCACCCTGCGTACGGCCGTTACTATTACCGCTACGTGCATCGGGCATATAACCGTCACGTTTGTAAATGTTTACCAGCGAACGCACAATGTCAGCTTCCCGTTTCGGGTCAATCAAGGTAATCAACGGAGAAGAACTGCGATACGTATCCCAGATGGCATAAAAATCGTCGTAATAAGGTTCCGGATCACTCCACAGCGGATTCTCGCCCGTACGGTCTACCGGCATCAGCATGGTGTGATACAGTCCGGTATAAAACATCCGTTTCTTTGCAAGCGGAGTAGACGGATCGATTTCTATCTTTTGAAACAGTTGCTCCCACTGTCCTAACAAATCCTGATGTACCTTTTCAAATGACCAGTGAGGAATTTCGGAATGTGCATTGAATTTTGCCTTCTGCATGCTCAGGAAAGAAATACCCACCTTCAACTGCACCACTTTATCGTTCTTCGCAAAACGCAACAAGGCACCTGTCTTTTCTGCAGAGTCATACTGCGACTGTGCCTCCGTAATACGGTTTCCTTTCCAGGTAAGCGACTGCACAAACGGACGGTCTGTCTCCGCATAGAAATATACCGTATAAGCCTTTCCGTTGTTCCATCCGCCACGAATACGTGTATAACCAGCAACTTCATGGTCGGAAAGCACCTGAATTTCAGAACCAACAAACTGCTGAGCCTCACGTGCATCCGGCACTGGATTTTCTCCCAAGAAGAAACCTGCATCCACTGCCAGCGATTTCAAAGAATCTTCCGGATACGTAAAACGATAGAAAGAAGCACGATTGGCAGTAGTGATTTCCGTACGAATGCCGTTCTGCTTAAACTGCGTGTCATAATATCCTAACCGGATGGTTTCATACTCACGGTAGTCATAATGGTTGACCCGGTCCATTCCATCTCCAAATGGAGTGACCAGCACATTACCATACTTGGGACCTCCCCCCGTACCACTGACATGCACCTGAGCAAATCCATCCACCCGTTCCGGCATAGGCAACCATCCGCTATTGGGCGAAGGCATACAGTCGGGCGAAGGCTTTACCATGCCATACGGACACGACGGTCCGATAAATACACGCCCCAATCCCTCTGAACCGATACGAGGGTCGACATAAGAAGAATACTCATAAGAATCTACGGAAGTTTGTCCTTCCACTGTTCCTACTCCAATGAACCCCAGTAGAAACAAGCATATTGATTTTGTGTTCCACATAAGTAATATAGTTTCAACAAAAGTTTAAGCAAACATTTAATTCTCATTTTAGGCAAAAGTAAGGAGAAACACCCAGCCTAAAGAGGAAAATAATGCAAACTAAGAGTGAAATAGTACACTTCAGGAAGTTAATCGCCTGTGATTGCATCTTTTTCCAAGTCAATCACAAAATTCTGACAAGGTTCTCCATTCAGAAAAGCAAGGAAAAGCGTACCCAGCCCGTTCACAATCTCCACTTCTGCCGAACGAAGTGGAGAAATACGCGCACGGTCAAACAGATAACGATAAGCCGCCAAACGAGTTTCCGGAATATCTTTCAACGCCAGGCGCTCCGCATAGCGCAAACGATATACATCAAGCACCAGGTCTTTCATACACCAGTCTGTCCATTCGGCATTATTCGCCTTGTCTTCTCCCGACACGGCTTTCAGCATTCGGGCACCGGTAAAATACAGGCAGGCTCGCCAGGATTCCGGAAGGTCGCGCGGTATAAATCGTAAGCGAACCAAATCACGAAACTGATAATCACAGAATTCTCCATACGTACGTGCGGAAAGAATTTCCTTATTCCATACAGGTGAATGTCCTCTCAAACTATCCGACTGGTATTCCGCCCGATACAAAGGAAACAAACTATCGAATCCTGTCACCGTGTCCAGCGTCACCGTTTCCACCCGAAATGCCTCATCGCTTTCAATGGTCAGAATCTTATAGGCCGGCACATAGGTTGCAATTGAAGGAACCTGTATATTATATAGGTGTTTTCCGTCTTTTCCTTCCCAGATACCAGTATCATTCACGTGCATGTGTCCGGCAAAATGCAAACGAAGTCCGGCTTGCAGAAAAGCCTCACTCACTTCGGCCTCCGGCACACGGTGCAAATCGAAGCAGCGGTCTCCCCACATCCGACGTACATGTTCCGACACACCGTCATTGAAATCGACCAACGGATAATGTGAAAATGCCACCAGTATCTTATGGCGCTTCTGTGCTTCCTCTACTACCTTTCGCACCCAAGGCAACAAAAACGGTTTGTGTTTCAGCACAAGATTATATCCGACACTGGAACCTTGATAGGTCCACTTTCCCTCCTTCATTTCTTTTGGAAGATAAACTCCCCCGTCAATAGCCAACAGCCAGAGTCCGTCTACCGGTTCTACCAGGTAGCTGGCATCCGTAGCCGTCAACGAATCACACAGTGTGTAGGTCCGCTTGCCCAATACGCTTTCACGGCAAGCATCCTCATAAGCATACTTATCATACGTATAAGAGGTAAAAGGACTTTCCCAATAGCAGTCGTCCTTCCGAGGAAAAAAGCCGAAATCGGCATAGCACTCCATCTGTGACACATAACCGGCACACGAATCCTCACGTGTCACACGGCTTCCATCGGCAGCTAAAAAGTGTGCATTCTTTTTCACATGTCCTAACGGAAGAGCCGGGTCGTGATTACCTGTAGTCACAAAAAAACGCATTCCCTTCGCTGCGGCATACGAATTCAGCAGTTCCTTTATTTTCTGCTGATTGAAAAATTGCCCGTCATCCGTCAAATCGCCCGGCAATACAACCCAGCGTATATCTCTGCGGGCTACATCGTCAAGAGCAGCCAAAAGTGCATAATAATTTTCATTGAACAAGCGGGTGGACTGTACATGTACCTCCATGGAACGCACCCGTTCGGCATGACCGTCCACATCTTGAATATGTGCATCTGAAATAAATGCAATCTGCGTTTGTGCACTGCCTTGCAACATAACTCCCCATAAACATACCGCAAGGCAAAAATCTATCACTCTATTCATAAATACGTACTTAAGAATCTCTTACAAGAATAGTCATTTTATCAGAAAAAAGTCTCTAAATTCTTCCTTTTGAGACAATATCCCGATTCTTGACATATCTTTGAAATATCTTCTTAATCATAAAACAACGTCTATATTTCCCTGCACGAAACCTTATGTTTTCCGGACGGAAAACGTATAGCTCCGCCACGAGAAACGTACGGTTTGCGTAAGGAAAACATAAAATTCCGTGCTTCATTTCTCTCTACATACAAAGGAGATTATAAATCAATGATTCGGACACTGATGTTCTCCACCCTCATGATGATGGTCACATCCTACACCGGAATCCTGTATCTTTCCAGCCAGATAGGCCTCAGCTACTTCCATCACTGAACCATGGCATCCTCTGATTACTTCTATGCCACAAGCTGAAAGTTTGGCCAGTGCACCAGCCCCCATATTGCCGGCCAACATCACGGTCACCCCGTCAGCCTGCAATTTGGAAGCGATGTCCGACTTGCATCCACACCCTTGCGGAGAAGGGAGTACTTGTGTGCGTGAAATGCGGTTTTCTTCATCCACCGTAAAAATGGTGTAAAACTCACAATGACCGAAATGATCGTCTATCAGACCGTTTCTTGTAGGTAAAGCTATCTTTTTCATACGTGCTTAATTTGATAATTTATTGACGCAAAGGTAAAGAAAAAATGCCTGTACTTACACTATCGAGCCAGAACAAATGAAGTTTTCGGGCAAAGCCCCCTAAAATCCAAGTAGTTTTATTATTTTTGCAGCCGATTATACGATAAACATAAATAATAAAGATATTATAACCATGGAATTAGCAAGTAAGTACAATCCCGCTGACGTGGAGGGAAAATGGTACCAGTATTGGCTGGACCACAAACTTTTCAGTTCTAAACCCGACGGACGTGAACCTTACACCGTCGTCATTCCTCCCCCTAACGTGACAGGAGTGCTCCACATGGGACACATGCTGAACAATACCATCCAGGATATTCTTGTAAGACGTGCCCGCATGATGGGAAAGAATGCGTGCTGGGTACCGGGTACAGACCATGCATCCATCGCTACTGAAGCAAAGGTGGTAAACCGTCTGGCTCAACAAGGCATCAAGAAAACAGACCTTACGCGTGAAGAGTTCTTGAAACATGCATGGGCGTGGACAGAAGAACACGGAGGTATCATTCTAAAGCAGCTCCGCAAACTGGGCGCATCATGCGACTGGGACCGTACGGCTTTCACCATGGACGAAACCCGTAGCAAGAGCGTAATCAAGGTATTCGTGGACCTTTATAACAAGGGACTGATTTACCGTGGCGTACGTATGGTAAACTGGGACCCGAAAGCACTGACTGCCTTGTCTGACGAAGAAGTAATCTACAAAGAAGAGCATAGCAAACTGTATTACCTGCGTTATTACGTAGCTGATGACGACATGAGCGGTGAAACAGGAGCTGAAGGTGAAATCGTACACCGCGACGCACAGGGCCGCCGTTATGCCGTAGTAGCTACTACTCGTCCGGAAACCATCATGGGTGATACAGCGATGTGTATCAACCCGGCAGACCCGAAGAACCAGTGGCTGAAAGGTAAGAAAGTTATCGTTCCGCTGGTAGGACGTGTGATTCCGGTTATTGAAGACAGCTATGTAGACATTGAATTCGGTACTGGTTGTTTGAAAGTTACTCCGGCACACGACGTGAACGACTACATGCTGGGAGAAAAATACAACCTTCCTTCTATTGATATTTTCAATGACAACGGTACACTGAGTGAAGCTGCCGGACTGTATGTAGGTATGGACCGTTTCGACGTACGTGCGCAGATTGAAAAAGACCTGGATGCAGCAGGATTGCTGGAAAAGGTAGAAGCTTATACAAATAAGGTAGGTTTCTCTGAACGTACCAACGTAGCCATCGAACCGAAACTGTCTATGCAGTGGTTCCTCAAGATGCAGCACTTCGCTGATATGGCATTGCCGCCGGTAATGAACGACGAATTGAAATTCTATCCTGCCAAATACAAGAACACCTATCGCAACTGGCTGGAAAACATCAAGGACTGGTGTATCAGCCGTCAGCTGTGGTGGGGACACCGCATTCCGGCTTACTACCTGCCGAAAGGGGGCTTCGTGGTAGCTGAAACTCCGGAACAGGCTTTGGAACTGGCCAGGGAAAAGACCGGAGATGCGAACCTGAAGATGGAAGACCTGCGCCAGGAGGACGACTGCCTCGACACCTGGTTCTCTTCCTGGCTGTGGCCGATTTCACTGTTCGACGGCATCAACAATCCGGGCAATGAGGAAATCAAGTACTACTACCCGACTGCTGACCTGGTAACCGGACCGGACATCATTTTCTTCTGGGTAGCACGTATGATTATGGCCGGCTACGAATACATGGGCGACATGCCGTTCCGCAACGTATACTTCACCGGTATCGTACGCGACAAGATTGGCCGTAAGATGTCAAAATCACTCTGTAACTCACCCGACCCGCTGGAACTGATTGAACAGTTCGGTGCCGACGGAGTGCGTATGGGTATGATGCTGGCTGCTCCTGCCGGAAACGACATTCTCTTCGATGAAGCACTTTGCGAACAAGGACGTAACTTCAACAACAAGATATGGAATGCCTTCCGTCTGGTAAAAGGCTGGCAGGTAGCCGACATCGAACAGCCGGAATACGCCAAATTGGCCACTGAATGGTTTGACTCTATGCTGGCTAAGACCGCAGAAGAAGTAAACGACCTCTTCGGTAAATACCGTCTGAGCGAAGCATTGATGGCTGTGTATAAGTTGTTCTGGGATGAATTCTCAAGCTGGTACCTGGAAATGGTGAAACCTGCATACGGACAGCCTATCGACAAGGTAACCTACGAAAAGACATTAGCATTCTTTGAAACCTTGCTGAAACTGCTCCATCCGTTCATGCCGTTCATCACAGAGGAGTTGTGGCAGCACATTTACGACCGTCAGCTGGGCGAAAGCATCATGACACAGACGCTCGTAAAAGACATGCCTTACAACGAAACACTGATTGCACAGTTTGAAGCTGTGAAAGAAGTAATCAGTGGCATCCGTACCATCCGCCTGCAGAAGAACATCGCACAGAAAGAAGCTTTGGTACTTGAAGTAACTGGAGAAAATCCGGTAGCCGGCTTTGGTTCTGTAATTGCCAAACTCTGCAACTTGTCAGAAATCAAGCAGGTAGAAACCAAGTCGGAAGGAGCTGCTGCCTTCATGGTGGGTACTACAGAATATGCCGTACCATTGGGTAACCTGATTAACGTAGAAGAAGAGCTGAAGAAACTGGAAGCTGACTTGAAATATCAGGAAGGATTCCTGCAAAGCGTAATGAAAAAGCTGAGCAACGAAAAGTTTGTCAACAAGGCTCCGGCCAATGTCATTGAAATGGAACGCAAGAAACAGGCTGATGCAGAAACGAAGATTGCAGCATTGAAAGAAAGCATTGCAGCACTGAAGCGTTAAGTTTTTAGCCGAGAAATATTTATTTATAAGGGCTGTCACATGACACTGTGGCAGCCCTTATTTCATGCCAGAGAAGACAAATTGTCAGATACCACTGACAAGGGGACAAGGCCTATTGTCAGCTTATCCTCATACATTGATTTATGTCAATAAAAAGAGGAAAAAATAAAATTATATGCTTTAAAACATGTTTTTCAAAAAAAAGGCATTACCTTTGCAGTGTAATAAAACGAACGAAGGAACCTGAAAGGGATTCTGGAGGAAAGGATAAAAAGATTAAGGATAACAACAATAGGTAAAAAGGATTGGAAAGGTCCTCTGCGAAGAGCACCTCAAAAAACAATAACTAAACTAGAGATTAAGATACAATAGGTACTAACAAAAAGCAAATGAAAGGATAACAGTTATGAAAAAGGTAACAAAGATTTTCAAGAAGATTGCAAATGCAGATCCTATGATCTGGGGGTACGTCATGTTGAGTGAAAACACTCACACGAAGTAACCCGCTGCCGATGACCGGCGGATTTTTATGATTCGAAAACAAAACAATTGACTATAGAAAGTCCGGAAATCTATTTTCTGACCATGTGCAGAAGACGAGATTTCCGGACTTTTTTTATTTTCTCGATAATATAATCTCTATCGAATCGGTTGCAGCTTGACAATTTCCCCTAATTCAGGAATAATGACCGGCATACCCCGTTTCTTGGCTTCCGCCGCAAACACATGAGGAGGATCGAACAAGGGTTCATCTGAAAGGTCAAAAGTGCCATAATGCATCGGAATGGTCATTCTTGCATGCAAATCGGCCGAAGCAGTTAATGCATCATATGGAGATATATGATTCGGCTTCATAAACCAGCGAGGTTTGTAAGCTCCGATTCCTACCATGCAATAATCTATGTGAGAGAAAAATCCGGCTATTTCTTCAAAATGCCGGGCATATCCGGTATCTCCACTATTGTAGATGGTAATACCATCTCCCTGAATCATAAAGGAACCCCACAAGCGCTCTCCTCCATCGCTCACACCACGCTTGCTCCAATGCTGGGCAGGTAAAAAGGTCAAGCGGAAATCGCCATCGACATACTGTTCATACCATGCAGCTTCTATCACTTCCAGATTGGGGAACCAGCTTTTTATTATGAGGGCTTAAGTTCTTTTGGATTTGGGATCGTTTTTATCAGTAAATTCGGTACAAATTTTATCAAAGCCCCCCTATTCAAGCCACAAAAGAGTTTAAGCTGAGGATTATCTGCTACCAGACGTGCCACACTTGGTTTATCCAGATGGTCAAAATGATCATGACTAATAAGCAGATAGTCTATCTGACGAAAGATAGATGGATCGGCAGGAAATTGACTTCGGCGTTTGACAAACGGAATACTTCCATATACAGGATCAATCATCAAACGCTTTCCAGCCAGTTGAAGAAAAAAAGAGTTATGCCCGAGCCATATCAATGAATTACCCACCACCTTCTCCAAAGAGGTGAGATAATGTACCTTAGGATTCCATTTGATTGTACGCTTTTCCTTCCGCTGGGGATTAGGAGAGAACCGCCATTTCAGAACACTTCCCATCCCCGGTTTCCAACGGTGTTGACGGTTAAAAAACTTGCCATTCACGGTCGGATTCCCTCTCCAATGAGGATGTATGCTTCGCAACCCCTCATTGCGGCGGAATGTGATTCGCTCTCCCATTCTATCGGAATTTAACGTTCCAGCAAATCCTTCAAAAAGGCATCCAGTTCTTCATCCAGCCCTTTTAGCAGCTCATCATTCAGTAGCAGGGTATCATCTTCGTCCACAAGAAGCAATTCGGCTACCGTTTCTTTGTCTTCGTCTACCAGTACAAAAGAGTAAGGCTTCATCAGACAAAGCTTCTCCAGTTTTCCGCTCTCTTTCAGCGCTTCAACCTCTGCACGAAGAATCGGTTCTACTACAGTATAGAAGTCATCACTCTCATATTCTACCCACTCATTGATGATTGTACGCGACAATTCCTGATCGTCATCGTCGAAAATAATCAGTTCATCTCCTTCTGACGCATACCGGCAAAGGGCTGTTTTCAGAGCCGAGACTATTGAAGCACGTGATTGTTCACTCATTTTCATAGGCTATATTCTTTTTATGTACTCAAATGTACAAAAAAAATGAATCAGACAAGTTATTATTAATTGAATTTGTTGCCAAAACGCGCCATTTGGAGGTTCAACAACTGAAAAGCCTTATCCCGCTCCTGTAAAATAGTAGCGTAGAAAGCTGCAGCACGATCTTCTTCCGAACCTTTAGTAGCACAGCTTTTTGCCTTCTCAATCCAGTCAACAGCTTCGCTCATCATTCCCTGTACCTCACAAGCCAAAGCCATATTGAAGGCAGCACGCGATTTTAACTTTCCCTTTTTCAATGAGTCGTATAAGTTCTTCCATAAGCGACCGGCTTCCTGCCAGTCTCCTTCACGCAGCGAAACAGCCGCATCACGCATATCCGGATTTCCTCCATCAAAATAAATTCTCTCCACACTCTTCCAATGAGGCACCAGCTGATTTACGAGTGTAAAACCTGTGTGCTGAGAGGCTTCGTTCACCACGTCATGATCAGACAGTGTAGGATTCAAATCCCACAACAGGCTATCCACCTTGCTGATAGTCACGACTGGCATTACCCGAGAAGGAATATATGCACGCAGCACAGGACGCATTTTCAAATCAAAAGCAGCAAAAGGAACCATCAAGCCCGGATAATAAATCTCTTTCTTACCAGTCAGCAATTGGATTCTGTCTACGGAAAGAATCATGTCTACTCCAAGTACCTGAGCCAGGCTGTCTACTACCGGTTGAGGAAGAATTTCTCCTTCTGTCAGCTCCTGTGTAATCGCTGAATCAGAAATAACTACCTGCTGAAAATAACGACTATCCGCCAGGCCTCCGGCCAGAGTTTCTGACAACACTTTTCCATCTCCATCTAATTTTCCCAATGTCAGCAAATTCTTTTTAGGGGAAGGAATGGCAGGCGCATGATTTACTACTGCCACCGTGCGGACTTGTTCTGGAAAAGTGACTTCTGCAGGATATAACTGATCAAATGTAAAAGACTGAAGTCCTCCGCATGAAACCAGCATGGTAGCTGCAAAAAGGATTCCGGCCACGATGTATTTCTTCATAATTCACTACTTTTTTGTTCGCAAACAAAAATAATAAATAAAAAAGACACGGATTCCATCGTTTTCACAGATTATTCTAAATTAAGAAATAAAAATCTGCAAACGGTGAAAACCGTGTCTCAAATATCTCAATCAAATGCCTAATCAAGCATTCTTACCGTGACAGTTCTTATATTTCAATCCGCTGCCACAAGGACATGGGTCATTGCGACCGACTGTCTTTTCTGCGCGATAAGGCTCTTGCTTCTGTTCACGAGTATCGCGACCTGCAGCTTCACGCTGATTTGGGTCAGTCAAATCCTGCTTTTCTTCACGATACTGCTGACGAGGAGCCTGAGGTTCAGGAGCTGCTTCACGCACCTGTTCCGGTTCCTGTACCGGTATCTGACCACGCATCAATACAGAAATGGTATTATTATTTATCTTGTTGACCATGTTATCAAACAGATTCACAGATTCCAGTTTGAAAATCAACAGCGGATCTTTCTGCTCATAGCTTGCGTTCTGTACAGAATGTTTCAGTTCATCCAGTTCACGCAAGTTTTCTTTCCATGCATCGTCAATTGTATGCAACAAGATAGCTTTTTCGAACGACTTCACAATTTCTTTTGATTCGCTTTCGTATGCAGCTTTCAAATTTACTGAAATGTTGTACATACGCTTGCCATCGGTAATAGGTATCATGATATTCTCATACATGTGTCCCTGAGCCTCATATACCTGCTTGATAACCGGATTAGCAATCTGAGCCATACGTTCAGTCTTACGTTTGAACAATGCCATAGCTTCCTGAAAAGTCTGCTCTGCCAGATCGTCTTTCTTCTTGGAACGGAAATCTTCTTCAGTAAACGGAGCTTCCATAGCCAGTACCTGAAGAATTTCCATCTTGGCATCATCATAAGTCGGCTGCTGTACGGCATTGTAACAACGTTCCCAAATCATATCCACAATATCCATTCCGATACGTTCTCCCATAAGTGCATGACGACGTTTGGTGTAAACCACTGTACGCTGCTTGTTCATCACGTCATCGTATTCCAACAGACGTTTACGGATACCGAAGTTGTTTTCTTCCACCTTCTTCTGCGCACGTTCAATGGAGTTAGAAATCATCTTGTGCTCAATCATTTCTCCCTCCTTGAATCCTAACTTATCCATCACAGTAGCAATACGGTCGGATGAGAACAGACGCATCAAATCGTCTTCCAACGATACGAAGAATACAGAAGAACCCGGGTCTCCCTGACGTCCGGCACGACCACGCAACTGACGGTCTACACGACGTGATTCGTGACGTTCTGTACCAATAATGGCCAAACCACCGGCAGCTTTCACTTCTGCGCTCAGCTTAATATCGGTACCACGACCAGCCATGTTCGTAGCAATAGTTACCGTAGAACTCTGACCTGCTTTCGCTACAATTTCAGCTTCCTTCTGGTGTAACTTTGCATTCAATACATTATGTTCGATCTTACGCAAGGTAAGCATCTTGCTCAACATTTCTGAAATTTCTACTGAAGTAGTACCTACCAACCCCGGACGACCAGCCTGTACCATCTTCTCAATTTCTTCGATTACAGCTTTATATTTCTCACGTTTCGTTTTATAAACGCGGTCGTTCATATCGATACGGGCAATCGGACGATTTGTCGGAATCACCACTACATCCAGCTTATAGATATCCCAGAACTCTCCAGCTTCTGTTTCTGCAGTACCGGTCATACCTGACAACTTATGGTACATACGGAAGTAGTTCTGTAAGGTGATAGTTGCAAAGGTCTGTGTAGCAGCTTCTACCTTCACACCTTCCTTGGCTTCTACAGCCTGGTGCAAACCATCGCTCCAACGACGGCCATCCATGATACGTCCTGTCTGTTCGTCGACAATCTTTACCTGACCATCCATAACCACATAGTCCGTATCTTTTTCGAACATGGTGTATGCCTTCAACAGCTGATTAATGGTGTGTACGCGTTCTGCTTTAATGGCGTAATTGGTCATCAACTCATCTTTCTTAGCCAGACGTTCTTCATCAGACAGCCCTTTCTGATTTTCAAGTTCAGACAACTGAGCTGCAATATCAGGAAGTACGAACAAGGTAGGATCCTGTGAGTTACCGGTAATCAGGTCTACTCCTTTATCTGTCAAATCTACGCTCTTCAGTTTTTCATCAATCACAAAATACAAAGGTTCTACCGCTTCCGGCATACGCTTGTTATTCTGTTCCATATAGATTTCTTCCGTCTTCAGCATACCAGCCTTGATACCCGGTTCGCTCAGGAACTTAATCAACGGTTTGTTTTTAGGCAATGCTTTGTGGCTACGGAAAAGAGCAAGGAAACCAGCTTCCTGATCTTCCTTCTTATCTGAAGCAATCAAACGTTTGGCATCGGCCAGATACTGGGTAGCCAGTTTACGCTGTGCTTCTACCAGACGTTCTACCAACGGACGAAGTACTTCAAATAATTGCTGGTCGCCTTTAGGCACCGGACCAGAAATAATCAACGGAGTACGTGCATCATCAATCAATACAGAGTCCACCTCATCGACAATGGCATAATTATGCTTACGCTGTACCAAATCCTTCGGAGAAACGGCCATATTATCACGCAAATAATCGAAACCGAATTCATTGTTGGTACCAAAAGTAATATCTGCCATATACGCCCGACGACGAGCTTCAGAGTTAGGCTGATGCTTGTCAATACAATCTACACTCAGTCCATGGAACATATAGAGCGGGCCCATCCACTCAGAGTCACGCTTTGCCAAATAATCGTTGACAGTTACTACGTGTACGCCATTACCAGTTAAAGCATTCAGGAACACCGGAAGTGTTGCTACCAAGGTTTTACCTTCACCGGTTGCCATTTCCGCAATCTTACCTTTGTGCAGAACGACACCACCGAACAGCTGAACGTCGTAATGAATCATGTTCCATACCGTATCATTGCCGCCGGCATTCCAGTGGTTCTGGTAGATGGCCTTGTCGCCTTCAATGCGTACAAAGTCTTTGGTGGCAGCCAGATGGCGGTCGAATTCAGTCGCGGTT
>OGDB01000292.1_pt1 | contig 13881 bp, 11 predicted proteins | sample 1570361 | NCBI WGS metagenome assembly OGDB01 (sample SAMEA2582173, study PRJEB24529) | metagenome | biome: Human gut stool | place: China | collected 2011 | reverse complement strand
AGCGAGGTTATGTTTTGGGAACCCCAAAACGCCTCGCTCCACCATGAGGGCGGAGATTTTTTGCTCCCAACGGTCGCAGAAAGTGAGTGTACCAACTGTAAACAGTGTATCGAATGACAAACGTACAGGAACAAGACAAGAGAAAGGGCGGAAGACCGCCCACAGGCAGGGTTCGCAAGCTGTCGAAGTCTGTCACGGTGAAGTTTTCGAAGCCAAGCTACGAGGCACTGAGACTGAGGGCGAGAAAAGCCAACCGCAAGTTGGCGGAGTACATCCGTGAGTCCGCCTTGAACGGCGAGGTGGTCAGCGGACACAATGCAGAGACGGTAGCCATCGCCAAGAATCTCATTGGCATGGCGAACAACCTCAACCAACTTACCAAGCTGTCGCATCAGAGAGGTTTCCATGAAACTCATGTGTATGTGGTGGATTTGTTGAGAAGATTGAAAGAAATCCTTGGCGAGTATCGCCAAGCAAGTCCAAAATCGAAGCCATGCGGAATAGGCAGAAAGGAGGATGCCACATGATAGGCAAGCTAAAGAAGGGCAGCTCATTTGCTGGTTGCATCCGCTATGTTACAGGCAAGGACGAGGCGAAAATCCTTGCATCCGATGGAGTGTTACTCGGCACGAATGCCGAGATAGTACAAAGTTTTGAGCTGCAAAGACAGCTAAATCCAAGGATTAAGAAGCCTGTGGGGCACATAGCTTTGAGCTTCAAGCCCGAGGGCAAGCCACGTTTGACGGATGAATTCATGGCTAAGATAGCCCTTGAATACATGCAGATGATGGGGATAAAAGATACTCAATTCATCATCGTAAGGCATCACAACACCGACAATCCACATTGTCATATCGTGTATAACCGCATCAATAACGAGGGCAAGCTCATATCAGACAGGAATGATTATAGGCGTAATGAGCAAGTGACCAAGGCTCTTAAATCCAAGTATGGATTTACCTACGGAACGGACAAGAGCAATACTAATACTCGCAAGTTACGCAATGCTGAGCGTGCAAAATACGAGATTCACAATGCTGTAAAGAGCGCATTGAGAATGGTAGATAGCTGGGACGAGTTCAAAAGTGAACTTGCAAAACGAGGTGTTCACTTAGAGTTTGTCTATAAGGATAAGGAGCGAACCAAGGTTCAAGGCATCCGTTTCTGCAAGGATGGATATAGCTTCAAGGGTACGCAGATTAGCCGAGACTATAGCTTTGGCAAACTGAATGCGAGATTAGAGGGAACGGAGAACCTTTTATCAGCAAGTGCCAACTCTGCTCAGCAATATGAGCAGGGCTGTTGCAAGAATGGACAGGAGCCAGCCATATCGGAGAGCAGCCAGGACCCTTGGGACGATATTTCTTCCCTTGGACTTTTTGCTCCAGCCAATGCTCAGACCTTTGAGCAATTCCCAGAGGATGAATCATCCAAGAAGAAAAAGAAGAAACGCAGAAGAGGCTTTAGCCTTTGATGCAAGTTACAAACCATTCAAACAACAAAAGAAATATGAAAGAAGAACTATTGGAAGCCATCTACGGCACAGTTGAGAGATTGGAGCAGAAAGTCGATGAACTTTCTGCTTCACCAAAGTACGCAGGAGCGGAAACCGTTCCTGCAAGTAATGACACAACCAAGTTGGAGAAATCAATCATTGCTATGTTTGGCAAGGAAGAGGAAGTCAGAGGTAAAATATCCAAATTAAGAGATGCCATTGTTGTTTTTGTTGACCTTATCAAGGTAGAACTTAGCAAAAATGAGCAGCGAAGCAAGTTCTTTGTTAATGCCATCAAGCTGATGAGACAAGAGAATGATGTTCCTCGAAGGCATTGCAGGACAAACTTGAAGTGTTGAACAATTCACCTCAAAAGAAGGTTGCAACCCATCGCTTCGAGCCAACCTCAAAGAATGTTCTTCTTTTCATAGGTGGCTTGGCTCTATCTCTTGTCATTTCCATTTGGGGCAATCTCACCCAATGGCGAGAGCATCAAGATTGGGAGAAGGCAGACTTGAAATATAGGGCATTGAGAATGGTTCTTCCATCTGATGACCCGAATATTCGCTACATCGAAAAGCATTTCAATGTGCAACGAGATGAAGATATTATCGACAATCTGAGAAATCGGGTTGCTGTTTACGAAGACTCAGTTCGTCGACACTATGAAATGTTTGAAATGGCGGTTTATAAAGACAGCCTTGCCAATCGCTTATTGCAAGAGTCTGAAGAAATTAAGAGTAAATTTGTTAACCGTTAAACAAAAGGAATAGCAATAAATAGAAGCAGCGTAATATAATTCAATCTCCCATTATATGGCAAGACTTTTCTGTATGGTGGGAGGTTTTATATTTAGTATAGGCTTTTTCCAATCGGTCATCGTATTAATTTTTAGCACTCTCCAGAGTTATTTTAGACTTGCTTTTCTAAACTGTTTAGCATATATTATTGATTATCAGTATATTTTTATCATATTTTGTTTTTGTATATTTAGACCTTATTTTTGCTTCTATCTAAAAATAAAGTCGTACTTTTGCAGATAAAAATACTATTGATATATGAAAAGAACAATATTATACGTAGTCTTGGCTTTTATTGTAGCACCAATCTTTGTTTCTTGCTATCAGAGCCATAAGAAAAAGCTGGACTTAGCTTATGCGTTGGTAGAGTCTAGACCGGATAGTGCCTTGGCGTTGATGAAACATATAGACCAAGAGGGTCTTTCTAAGGAGGAGATGGCGAAGTATGCCCTTACTTATTATATTGCACAAGACAAGTCTGGCTTAGATGTGGATAACGATTCTTTGATTCGCATAGCGTATGATTGGTATGAGACTCACCAAGAAGATTCGCTCTATGTTTTGTGCTTGAATTATATGGGAACATTCTATTTACTTGTTGATAGTATGGAACAAGCTAAGTCTTGTTTGGAAAAGGCTTATTTTATTTCGGATAGTCTTCATGAAATGAATGTAAAACGCTTGGTTTTGGATAAGTTGATAGAAGTAGAAGAGCAGTTGGAACCTTACAAAGCGTTGAGATATGCTAAAGATTTGGTGAAGATGTATGACTCTATGGCAAATGTTACTATATATAATAAGGTGGCAGCACGTTTGAGATTGGGTGAGAACTTCTTTTATGTTGATAGCTTGCAGCATGCTTTAGAAGAAGAGAGAAAAGCATATAGAATGGCAATGAAAGCTGGCGATAGCAACTTATTGTCTTATGTAAGGCAAAATCTAGCTAGTACATTTGAGGAGATGGGTGAAAAAGATAGTTGTTTATATTATGCACGATTGGCTTATGACTTGAATGCAGCAAATAGATTTTCTTGTCTGTTGACATTTGCTTCTGCTTATATCTCTGTAGATTCGTTAAACCAAGCCTTCAGTTTATTAAAACAAGCAATGCCAAAAACGGCAGAAGACCGCTATTCCGTGTTTTATTTTCAAAGTCAAGCAGCTATGAAAGCGCAAGATTTCAAGTCTGCTAAAAGTTTTAGCGATTCGGCGTACCATTATTTGGAGGATATGTATCGAACTGCATTACAAGGTAAGGCTGCTTATTATACATCCTTTTTGAAAAAGGAAAGTGAAAGAGCTAAAATGCAAGGTAAAGCAGAAATGCAGCAGTGGGTATTTTGTTTGATAGTCTTATTGTGTTTTATAGTAGTCATATTTATTTTATATGTTTATAAATCATATAAGCGCCAGATAAAACTACGTATGGAGCATGAAAGAGAGGTTCTTCTCCAAAAGCAACAAATGCAGGAAAAAATACATCAAGAGGAACTTTCGCATAAAGAGATTCAACTATCTGTGATGCGTAATTATTTACAAAAGAAAATAGATGTTGTAGAAAAATTAAATTCGATAGTTCCAAATGAGAATAAGCATATAGTGTTGTCGGAGAGTGATTGGGACGAATTGGAGGTGTTTTTAAATAGTGTGGAAAACCTATTTGTGAAAAGACTCAAGCAAAAGCATCCTAATTTATCAAAGAGTGTTTTACGACTAATGATGCTTTTGCGATTAAAGCTATCTCAAAAGGCGTTGGCTTCTATCTATTGTATAAGCGAGAAAGCAATTAAGCAAAAATTGTTCTTGTACAAAGATAAAGTTGGTATTAAAAATGAGCAATTTTCGCTACGTACGTACATCGAAAACTTCTAATATTTTCCTAACTAAAGTAAGTTTTAGACCCAAAGTACCTGGGGGGGGGCGATTTTAAGTACTTGATTTTTAGAATTATATGACTTTTATGGTGTTTTTAAAAAATAGACCTATTTTGTTTGGATGGTATCGTAAAACGCTGTAATTTTGCAGCCGAAGTTTAATAATATCAAAATGTAGAGAATATGAAGAAAATACAAATTTTTAATCTGCTTTTATTGTTGATGCTTTTGGTTTCTAGCAAAATGTTAGCGATGTATCCTTCCCAAAATAAGGTTATTCCTATGCATAAGGAAAAAGGGCATTTAAGAGCGCGAACAGAAGAACCTAGCATTGTGGCAAATTTGCAACAAGGAATGCTTATTGTGAGTGTAAGTCGTTATTTTGGCAAAACGGCAGTCTATATCTATGATGACAATGGTTGCTTAGTAACTAGTATGTCAACATTTGTAGATGGCAAAGAACAATACAGTTTTGATTTGTCAATAATGGAGAAAGGTGCTTATAATGTGGTGATTGAATTAGGTGATTCGATTTATGTTGGCGCATTTGAACTATAAGTTATTAACTATATAAAAAAAGATACGCATGAAAAAGATTTTGTTTTTGGCAATTGTTGCCTATGGCTGTGCATTAAATTCATGTACAGACCAAAATGGAGAACTTGTTAGCTTTGCGCAAAACAGAGAAATAGCAAGTCTGAATAGCATGAGAAGTACTAGAGCGGTTGATAGTACAAGTGTGGATAGTATTCTTCCTATAGAAGAAACAGAGGAGTCAGCAAGACTGCATGAAACATTGCGTCAACATTCTATACAGTCTGTTTCTGCTCTAGCTTCTTATGGAGAAGAGGATGAATATTTTTCATCTAATATTTATGCGATTCGTGAAATGCCACTGAATATTAGTGTTCGTTCTGTGGCAACAGGTTCAAACGCAAGCAATAAGTATCTTTCTTGCTCGGAGGCAGGAAAGGAAGTTGTGCTCAGTAGTCAGAATACAGCTCAGTCAAGTAAATTCTTTCTCAAAATTTTGCCAGCAACATCTGGGATACCTTATTTAATTTATTCAAAGAATTCTAATACGCCTCTTAATGTAGGGTATTATACTAATAAGCCAGATGATAAAATATTGATGTCTGCTAAGGATAACAGCGGTTCTCTATATAGTGCCTCTTGGGATTTATTGGCATCGCCTTCATATAAGGGTTACTTTGCTATTCAGAGTGAGTCTTATATAGGACAGGCCGATCCTAATAATTCTTGGTCGATATTCTATTATGTGCTTGAGGCTAAAGCCAATAATAAGTTGGGTTATGCACGGCGAGTCAATGGAAAAGGGCAACAAGAGTTTTTTATTCAGCCGATAGACAAGTTTGACATTGATTATATTGAATTTGATAAATCTTCGGCACAGATTAGCAAGTTGACTCCATTGGAAGTAGTTAGTTATGGGAAGAATGAGACTGAAGAACGTCGTAGTTTTTCGATAAAAGCTTCTCATTATGCGACGGATACCTATCAGTTTTCAGAAACAGGACGTTTAAAATTCTTATGGAATGATTCTCTGACTTTTTACCGTCCTTATGTGCTGGCAAATAAATTGGTTGTACCTTCTCCAGTTAATCCTGATGAGGAACCTAATCCTGGTGAATTCTTGCGTGATATGAAATATTCCAACTCAAAGGGGAGAGTGAGACGTGTGCTAACAGTAGAAACTGAGGGAATTGCAAAACCGAACTCATTGATAGAAGTAACGTCTTATTTGGAAGGCTATTCTGTTTCTGCCAATTACGTTGCAGAGATGAAAGTAAAGGTAAATAATGAGGAAAGAAAGGTCAAAGTCAAGGGTACGTGGTATGGAACAATGTATACTACAAAACGAGCAAAACCTGATATAGTAAAATGTTTTGATCTTGATGATGGGGAAGAATTGTCTTTACGAAAGAAGTCTCATCCAGTAATAATTTCTAAAACTATATTGAAATGAAACATGTAAAAGTAATATTGTTTGCAGCACTGGCTATAATAGCCAGTGCTTGCACCGATGAAGTCTCTGATTCTATGAATGCGGAAATTTCTATGGATAAGTCATTGGTACTTAAGAGAAATCCTAATCTTCCTATTTCTCATTCTAAATTCTATGTCCCAAAGAATGATGTGACTCGCTCCTCTGTGATTAATGGAAATTCCGAGGCATTATTGGGTTGCGGCTATAAACTTTTGGGAGGAACTTACGTAATGGGAGATTTTGCTAATTTTAGTGCATATCCAGTTGTAAATTTGAAAGCTTTGCAGGATTATGATGCTGCATATGTCAGTGCAACACACTTAAATACATCGGATCGTAAGGTGGTAACCTTTGCTGATTTTGATAGATACCAATACAATTCTACTGTTACTAAAAAGGTGTCATCAGGTTTCTCGCTAAATTTTAAGATTTTTTCTCTTGGGCATAAGAAAGCAACAACGGAAACTTTCAAGACCATCATAGATAATTCGAACGATGCTACTTTTGGAGAACTATCTTTATATTTTATTAATAATCAATATAGTTTGCAGAATTCAGCAGCAGCAAGGAGGCTTTATGCACGTAAATTTATAGAAAAATCATTCATTAAAAATTTGTATAATTCAACAATATCTTCTAATCTTAAAAACTATGGGGAGTTTGTTGTTACAGGTTATCTTACGGGAGGAAAGGCATATGCAAGCTATGCAGGTTGTAACAGTACTGCAAAAACGACAGAGGGCAAAGAAAAAGGATTGGAAAAATCAATAAATGCTTCTATTACTTATAAAGGGGCGACAGGAAGTGGTGAGTTGGGATTTACTAGTTCAAACCAGTCTTCGTCAACAACAGAGTTTAAAAGTACGGATACATTTGTCCAGATTAAGACATTTGGTGGTATTCAAGACGGAGATGCTGTAGTGAAGACATGTGCTTTAAGTGATTTAAATGTGGATTTAAGCTCTTGGTTTAACTCATTGAACGATGATAAAACTCATACCATAATTGATGTTACAGATAATAGTTTGCTACCTTTATCAGACTTTGTGTTGGAGAAAAATTTTAAGCAAAGGTTTGATGATACAACAAATGGAGTCTTAGCGACTTATAATGAGTTTGTTATTCCTTACATGGAAACCGCAAGAGTGATGGTACGCTCAACTTCTGCCTATGAGCCATTATATGATGTATGCCCAGTGCTCGTTACACGTCAAGGGGATAGAATTATATTCAAAAGTAGCCAGGTAAAAACAGATGACGAGTTACGTAAGAATAATAGTGCGGAACAATTTGCTCAAAAGCACCAAACTATTTTGGCTCAAACAGAGAAACTGTTTAGTGCAGAGATTGGTTTGGAACCAAATAAAAAGGCAAAATTGAACCCTATGTTACGTAATCCTTTATGTATAGAAGTTGAGGATTTTGATAAATCAGAATATTATCGTTATTACAATGCTTCAAATAGTATAGAATATGTATATAACCCAAAGAAAAAGGTTGCATTTTCTTATTACGTAGATGAAGATGAGGATGATATTGCTGAAGTATATGGAATTAGTTCTTGGGTAGATTCTTTACCAGAAAAGAAAATCTCAATAGGAACTTTGGCGAATTATTATACAATTATTGGACTATAAAATTGAATTGTATGAAGAATAATATAGTGTTGTTTGCATTGAGTTTGTTCATAACTCTGTTTGCTACAAGTTGTAGTGAAGATGAATCTTCACTAGCCTCTTATACCTCATTGAATATGCTTGATGAGAATCATGGTAAGACCTTGTTAGGTGAAATGGGAGTTTATATAAACGGCTCGATGAATTTTCGGTCTGACAATTGGCAAATAGTTGATTTGGGTACCTCCGTAAGTCTCCCAAGTGGGCAAATTCCTAATCTAGATAACTTGTCAAACGAAATAAGTGTATTGCCAAATCATCGTTATGTGTCTTGTAAATCAGAGAATGTATTGACATTCCCTTCTCATAAGAATGCATATGAGATAGGATGTAAATATTATCAGTTTGTGGTGTCTTCATTCTTGGAGAAAGAAACTAGCAAGGTTGGGGCTGTCGTAGAATATACGTCGTCTTTGTCTGATGAAAAAGAATTGCCTCAAAAAGATACTAACATAGGTGACTTGTTTGGGCTAGATGATCAACTGTCGTTTGATGCTCTTGGTGCAGAAGAATATTGTTTTTTCGGAAAGAGTGAAGACTTTTCTATAAGTCTGTCTAAAGGGCATTTGAAAGTGGCTTTACGTAAGTCTCCAAATGAACTCTATGGACCTTATGGAAAATATATAATATATCTACGAAAGGGTAATGTTTACACAAAGGTGACATTTAATGTCAATCTTTAAGTTATGTTTAACAGCGGATTTCCCATTTCTTGAAGAGATGGGAAATCTACAAAAACAATGGGTATATGCAAAAAAGTGCTTATAACATAATAGTTCCAGTCAGTGATAGTAAGAATGTCTTGTTTAACGCAATGACAAAGAAGTTCTTCTATATTTCAAAGCATAATACAGCTGCGTGTCTTTTTATGCTAAATAATATAGAGAGTTTTCTTTCTGATGAAACAAAAGGCTTTGTAGAGAAACTTTATGATAATGGTTTTGTCATAGATGACGATAGGGATGAATTGTCAGAGTTAAAGAGCTTGTTTTATGAATACAAGAACAATAAAGTGCTCAACTTGATGATTCTTACAACATATTCTTGTAATTTTTCTTGTTGGTATTGTGTTCAGAAGCATAAGGGTATTATTTTGTCGAAAGAGTTAGAGCGAAAGATAGAGAGACATATTGAATCCTATATTAAGAAAAATTCTATAGAGCACTTGACTTTGTCTTGGTTTGGAGGTGAACCGTTGCTAAATGTTGGAAGTATATCTCGTATTTCTGAGTTTGCGATAGATTTTTGTGCGAAGAATGCTATTGGATTCAACAATGCTATAACAACTAATGGTTCTTTGTTAACAGCATCTTTAATCCAAACGATGAAGGATTTGTCGTTTAATAGCTTTCAAATAACTATAGATGGTGAACAAGCAAATCATAATAAGACAAGGTTTAATGATAAAATACAAGATTCTTTTTCTTTGATACTGCAGAACATTGTAATGCTGACAAAAATGATACCAGAAGCAGATATAACTTGTCGTATAAATTACACGAAGAACAATCTCACGGATAATTTTCCTGAAGAGATAGATGCTTTTCTTCATTCTGTGAAGGATAGAATAACTTTGTTGTTTAGGAAAGTTTGGCAAGAAAATGAAACTCCAACTATGGATGATAAATTGACAGCTATAATTCGAACTTTCCATCACAAAGGCTATAGGATATTATCAGATTATGATGAAATCAAGTTGTCGGTTTGTTATGTGGAATGTAGCAACCATCATTCTATATATCCAGATGGGAGGGTTGATAGATGCTCAAATAAAGATATCTACGATGCACGGGGTTATTTGACGGATAATGGTGAAATTGTTTGGAATACGGTTCCGAGAGAATGTGATTCTAATGTGTTTACACGTATGGGAGATTGTTTGTCCTGTCAATATTTGCCTTTGTGTATGGGTCCTTGCCCAGAAACTCGGCGACATTTGAGAGAAAATGAAAAACTTAAGTGTGTTTTTGATGATAAAGATGCTCATTTTCAAAATGATATTAGATGTTATTGTATAACAAAAGAAAATAAGTGAAATGAAGTTGATAATATGTGTTCTTTTTTTTGTCCTGAATAGCAGCAATGTTTGTTTTGGACAAGATTCTATAAGAATAGACACTGTTAAGTCTGTCACTCTCAACGAGGTTGTGGTAAAAGCTAAGAAGCATAATCTGTATTCGGATGTCTATTATATAAATCCAGATATTCGAAAGGGAACTATGTCTGTGTATGACTTGTTGGCGAAATTACCAGGTGTAGATTACAATAAATTGGCTAATGCTATATCTGTTTATTCGGATGCAAAAGTAATAATTGAAGTGAATGGTGTGCCTGCTTCCAAGGACTATCTCCAGGCATTGGCTCCTACGGATGTGGCAAAAATAGAAGTAGTTAGGCTTCCTTCGGCTAGATATAAGATGTTAGGCTATCATTACACAATTCGTATAGCTTTGAAGGATGATTATAAAGGAAATGCTATTGCGTTTAATAATTTTACTATTGTGTCTCCGGAAAATGGCAACAATATTATCGCTAATGAACAACCTAATATGAGATATCTATATTCAAACAAGAATATAGATATCAATGCTGGGTATGGTATGGCGACAATTCATTGGAACTATCCTGTTGCATATTCAAAACAATATGCTGGTGTAGTAACTCAAAAAATATTTGATACTTTTGAGGATGAGCCGAATGAACACAAAGGTAATGTTACTCACAATGTAGCTGCTAATTTAAATTGGAGAATCGGTAAGAAACAACAAATAGCACTAAGTGGTAATTATGAATGGAATTCAAATTTTGATGAGCAAAAATATACTGGTACCCAATGGCTATCTTCGGGGAAAATTGCTTCTATTGATGAGCAAAATGCTGAAAGTTTGAAATCTTCAGACATAAAGTCTTATCTGATTTATAAAAATTCCATGCTTGATAAGTTGAATGTGTACGCATCCCTTGGTGTTGAATATTTGTCTGGTAACCAAAGAAATACATTCTTGGAGAATGGATTGCAGACATCTTCGCTATATAGTAAGAATAGTAAGCGTTATATTCATGGAGAATTTGATGCCAAAAGTCAGATGACAGATGCGTTATCCTTTAACTTTGGTTATATAGGCTCTTTTTGTAAGTATGAGGTAAGTGATGCAGAACAACGGTTGAGCTTATTGGAAAATGCAAATAATCATCAAGTGTTCTATACTTATTTTGATTACAAGATGACGGAAAGACTTCTAGCTCATTTGGGAACAGGCTTGGGATATGTCTCCCAAACAGGTTTGGAAACAAACTGGAAGAAGTGGATACTTTTGCCTCAAGTGTCTGTATCTTTTGTTCCAAATGACAATATGCAACTTTCGTTAGATTATCAAACAACTGTTGCGGCTCCTAAGCTATATCAGTTGTCTACGAATAAGACATCTGTAGATACATGGTTGAAGTCACAGGGCAATCCTAGCCTAAAAGCTTCGACAAGTCATAGCTTTTCTATAATGGGGACGTTTTGGGACAAGCTACAAGTAGGTGGACTATATGAGTATGAGCATAATAGTATTGAACAACTATATAATAAGGAAACGGATAATACCTATGTCCAAACCTTTGCTAATGCCAACAAGAAAGGATTTGGTTTATGGGTATCATATAGTTGGGATATCTTGAAAAATCTGACATGGGAAAATACGATAAGTGGACAGATTTTAAAGGTATATCTGGATAGGTTGAATAATAAATGCTCTAATTTGTCATATCTTAGTACTTTGAGTTGGTGGAGTGATAAAATGAGAACAAATTTTTCATTAGAATATAGACATCAGATGATAAAGAATCCGCTACTTGATGGATGGGAGCATTATGGACAGGATTTGTGGCAGGCTGCAGTAAATAAAATGTTTTGGAAAAACCGGGTAAGTGTGTCACTTATGTATATTCCACCATTTCGTTTTGGAATAAGGCGAGAGCAAAAGTCTGTGATTAGCACAGACTTTATGGATATACAGAAAAGACAATCGATGAGAACTTATGACAATACTTTGTTATTGCGTGTTCGCTTTCGTTTGGACAATAGAAAGAAAACTCATCGAAATGAATATAAGGAATTGTTTATGGATGAAAATAAAAAAGGTAAGGGACTTTTATAGTCCAATGTGTAACTTAAATATATTTAGACAATGGAAAAAATTAATCTAACGGATTTGTTGAACGAGGTTCAGCAAGTTAAAATTATGGGTGGTGAACAAAGTAATTCGGAACTTAAGATTTATCTTGGACGCTGCAGAACCTATGGCGATTGCAAAAGTTATTGCCATTTAGAGCAATACTAGTTGTCAGTATTGCTTATGGACTTGAATAGACAATACTTTGTTTATTAGATGTTTAATTTGCCATCATGTTCCCTGTTCCTTCATGGACATGATGGCTTATTAGTTGGTATTATGTTTTTTACTGTAAGAATGCAAAATGACTCCATGCAATGTGGTATTGCTTGCTTACAAATGGTATGTAAATATTTCGGCAGAGAATACTCTTTGGATTCTCTGTCGAAATATTGTTTCGCCACTACAGAGGGGGTGTCTTTGTTAGGTATCAATGAGGCTGCCAATACTCTAGGCTTGCATACAACATGTGCTAGGGCTACGACAAAGATGCTAAGTGAAGCCCCTTTGCCTTGTATCCTTCATTGGAACCAAAATCACTTTGTGGTCTTGTATAAAGTCAAGAAAGGTAAGAAATTCTATGTTGCTGACCCAGGAAAGGGATTGGTTACTTATGGCTTAGAAGAATTTAAGCAGCATTGGATAAGCACAAAATCCAATGATGAGGACAAGGGCATTGCCATGTTCTTGGAAACCACTCTAGCCTTCTATACTTACAAGATGGAGCGTGAAGAGAACATCAAAGAGAAGAGATCTTTCCGTTTTCTCTTTGGGTATGTGAAGAAATACCGCAAGTATTTCGGACAAATCATTTTGGGCTTGATAGTCGGAAGCCTCTTGCAAATTGTCCTACCGTTCCTTACCCAATCCATCGTGGATGTCGGTATTAAGAACCAAGACATCGGCTTTGTCTGGCTTATCCTGTTGGGGCAGTTGATGCTTACCATCAGCCGAACGGCAATTGACTTTACTCGCAGATGGCTGTTGCTACATATATCCTTGCGTATCAATATCTCGTTGGTGAGCGACTTCTTCATCAAGCTCTTGAAGCTGCCGATGTCTTTCTTTGACACGAAGCTCATGGGTGACTTGATGCAGAGGATGAACGACCATAGCCGTGTTAACAACTTCCTCACTCAGCAGACACTCAATATCACTTTTGCCATGCTTACCTTTGTAGTATTCTCGGTGGTGCTTTTCTTCTACAATAAGTTGGTGTTTGCCATCTTCTTGTTGGGAAGCGTGCTCTATGGCGGATGGATGACCTTGTTCTTGAAGCGGAGAAAGGTGCTCGACTATGAACTGTTTGATCAGCAAGCTATCAACAATAACAAGACCTACGAGTTCATCACTTCCATGCAGGAAATCAAGTTGCAGGATTGTGAGCAGCGCAGAAGATGGGAATGGGAGGACACGCAAGCAGACTTGTTTGGAGTGCAGATGAAATCACTCAAACTCCAACAGACACAGGAGGCAGGAAGTATCTTTATCAACGAGGTGAAGAACATCATCATCACGGTAGTGGCTGCAACCGCTGTGATACATGGGCAAATGACACTTGGTATGATGCTTGCCGTGCAATACATCATCGGACAGCTCAACTCGCCTGTGGAGCAACTGATGAACTTCTTCTATTCTCTGCAAGATGTGAAGATTAGCTTGGAGCGAATCAACGAGATTCACCAGATGGATGATGAGAATGGAAAGGAAGGCTTGCTAACTTCTATTGAAGATAAGAATGAGGGCATTGACATCAAGAACATCATGTTCAAGTACGACCCACATGCTTTGCGCAAAACCATAGACGATGTGAGCATTCACATTCCGCAAGGTAAGGTAACAGCCATCGTTGGCGCATCTGGCAGTGG
>OGDB01000284.1_pt1 | contig 14300 bp, 9 predicted proteins | sample 1570361 | NCBI WGS metagenome assembly OGDB01 (sample SAMEA2582173, study PRJEB24529) | metagenome | biome: Human gut stool | place: China | collected 2011 | reverse complement strand
CCTTAAAGATAATATGTCAGGCGAGGTTAATTACGATGAGAGCATAACGGAGACTAACCATAATGAAAAGTAATAATGAGCTGTTGGCAAGTATGCTTGTCACAATACTTAAATCAGTTGATTATTATTCTTTGGAACAGATTGAAAAGATAAGCGAAATACTGAATACGCTTGATAATCAGAATGCTTATGAAAGACTTGGATTAAGAGGGGACAGTTTTCTTTCTAATGAGTGCTTCTATAAGGCGGTTGACTGTTATAAGCAGATTATAGATGAATACAGCAATGCTGCCCCGGCAGCGTTCTTAGCAGGTGTGTACCATAATATGGGTGTTGCACTTGCAAGAATGTTCTTATATAATGAGGCTTCATACAGCTTTATGAAAGCATATGAGATAGGACAGCATAAGAATTCATACAAGTGTTACCTTGCGGCAAAGTGGTTTATGGATAAAGACGGAAGTGTTATTAATGAAGATGTGCCAGAGGAGGAGTATATCATAAGAAGAAAGATAGAACAGCTTATGGATAATGCTGCGTATCAGGACGAGATTAGAAAGCTTAATGACACAGAGAAGTATAAAAATGCAGGAGATGTGGCAGGGTATCATAAAGTATTAGATGATATTCTTACCAATTGGAAACAGGATTATTATAAATATACTGCGAGGTGATAAGACAAGTGGGATTATTCAAATTCTTAAAAAATAATTATGACAGTGATGAGGATTTAAAAGACCTTGAGGAGCTTGTGTATGAAGATGAGAATGGATTTAGAAATAAACGTTCTATTAATGATATGATACACAGCTATCAGGTGGGTTCGTATACTGGCAGTAATCATAATGATGATCTGGAAGAAGAATTATATAAGACGGCTGGCAGTGATGCATCTGCTGATGAATTCAGAGGGCTGACAGAAAAGACTAAGAAACAGCAGGCAGATGTGTTAAAGGAAGAAGAAAAATATGACCACCTGCTTAACAGTATACAGGCACAGACGCTTATAAGAACAGTTGATAAGGTTAATCTTGGCGGAGCGGTCAATAATACGCAGGATAATCTTGAAGAGGTTGACACGGCAGGATTTACAGGCTCAGAGGTTGGGAGCTTTGTTAAAAGCCAGTGTGATATTATGGAGGAAGCTTCAAGATATATAGAAAATGCCAAGGTAGAATATGACAGTGTAACTGATTATTATGAGGATATACAAAGAATCGAGAATGCACCGGAAAATATAAAGCTTAAGCTTATGTATGCGGCAGACCGTGTTGATAATCTGTCGGTTGACAGGCGTATTTTTAAATCACCGGAGAACAAGCTTTCCAACAAAGTGTACCGTATGATGGAATCTTATGAGGAAGATTTTCCAGAGGCACTTGTAAAGCTGAGGCACGATGAAGAAGATTACAATACAGTATTAAAGAATGTAAGAATGATTAAGGGTGAGAGGTCAATGTATCGTATAGAGGCAAATGACCTTGTGAAAAAACAGCTTAGAATTAAGAAGTATTCAGTACTTATGCTGGCACTTCTTGTAGGGGTGTTTGTTATATTTCTTCTTATATCAGCGGCTTCACCAGATGATGAACACATTGGAATGTTCATAACAGTTGTAATACTTGCACTTACGCTTTCGCTTGGTCTGTTTGCTTATCTTAAATCAACAGAACGAAAAGTGTATGTGACAGAGGTAAAGCTTAATAAAGCAACAGCACTTCTTAATAAGTACAAGATAAAGTATGTAAATGCTGTAAATGTGCTTGAATATGAATATAGCAAATATGCGGTAAAGAGTGCATTTGAGCTTGAGCAGAAGTTTCAGGCATATGTTGAGATGAAAGATGAACAGCGTAAAATACTTGAGATAACAAGTAATCTTAATGAGGCAGAAGCGGAGCTTACAGATATATTAAGACAGCTTGGTGTAATTGATACACATATATGGATAGGACAAGTTAAGGCGATACTTAATCCTAAAGAGATGGTAGAGGTAAGACATAATCTTTCCATAAGACGCCAGAAGTTAAGAGAACAGATAGAATATAATGAATCAAGAATAGAAGATGCAAGAAATAATATTAAAAATGTGACTAAAAAGAATAAGGTGCATGCCAAGGAAGCTATGCAGGTTCTTGAGATTTATGAGAAAAGACATAAGAATAATTAAAATAATACTTGCGAAATATGAGCATTGTGTTACAATTGAGAGTGGTTTTTTGCGAAATGATTAACAATGTGTAAATAGCGCAAGAAGGAGGATAAGATGAAAGAAAGACTTGATGCAATCAAAGAAAATGCGTTGTCACAGATAAAGGCAACAGATTCTCTTGATAAGTTAAATGATATCAGAGTTGCTTTTCTTGGTAAAAAAGGCGAGCTTACTGAAGTTTTAAAGGGTATGAAGGAGGTAGCTCCTGAGGACAGACCTAAGGTTGGACAGATTGTCAACGAAACAAGACAGGCAATTGAAGAAGTATTAGAGGCTGCCAAGAAAGAGCTTGCTGCCAAGAAGAGAGAGCTTCAGATGAAGGCAGAGTTAATTGATGTAACACTTTCAGCCAAGAAAGCTGAACTTGGACATAAACATCCTAATATGCTTGCGCGTGAAGAAATAGAAAAGATATTTATAGGAATGGGATACGAAGTTGTAGAAGGTCCAGAGGTAGAATATGATTATTACAACTTTGAGGCACTTAATATTCCAGCTAACCATCCAGCAAAAGATGAACAGGATACATTCTATATCAATGATAAAGTTGTTCTTAGAACACAGACATCACCTGTTCAGGCAAGAGTTATGGAAAAAGGCAGACTTCCAATAAGAATGATTTCACCTGGACGTGTATACAGAGCAGATGAAGTTGATGCAACCCATTCACCTTGCTTCCATCAGGTTGAAGGTCTTGTAATTGATGAGAACATAACATTTGCTGACCTTAAGGGAACACTTGCAGAATTCGCTAAGGAGTTATTCGGTGAAGATACTAAGGTTAAGTTCAGACCACATCATTTCCCGTTCACAGAGCCTAGTGCCGAGATGGATGTAAGCTGCTTTAAATGTGGCGGCAAGGGATGCCGTTTTTGTAAGGGTGAGGGCTGGATTGAAATACTTGGCTGCGGAATGGTTCACCCACATGTATTTGAAATGTGCGGAATTGATAAAGATAAATATACAGGTTTTGCGTTTGGCGTAGGTCTTGAAAGAGTTGCCCTTCTTAAATACGAAATCGATGATATGAGATTGTTATACGAGAATGATACAAGATTCTTAAAGCAGTTCTAATTAATAATAAGTGGAGGATAAGTATGGATACATCTATTAAATGGATAAAGGACCTTGTTCCAGGTTTAGAGTGTACAAATCAGGAATTCAGAGATGCTATGACTCTTTCAGGTACTAAGGTAGAATGTTTCAATGAGCTTGATAAAAATCTGGATAAAATTGTCGTAGGACAGATTGTTTCAGTAGAAAGACATCCAGATGCAGACAAGCTTGTAGTATGTCAGGTGAATGTAGGAAATGAAACTGTTCAGATAGTTACAGGTGCTCCTAATATTGAACCAGGAACAAGTGGACAGAAAGTTCCAGTTGTTCTTGACGGCGGACGTGTGGCTGGCGGACACGATGGAAGTCCACTTCCAGAAGATGGAATTAAGATTAAAAAAGGCAAGTTAAGAGGCGTTGAGTCTTATGGAATGATGTGTTCAATTGAAGAACTTGGTTCATCAAGAGAATTCTATCCAGATGCAGCAGAAAATGGTATTTATATATTTGGTGATGATGCCAAAGTAGGAGAGAGTGCTGTAGAATATCTTGGACTTGATGATACAGTATTTGAATATGAGATTACTAACAACCGTCTAGACTGCTATAGTATCCTTGGTATCGCAAGAGAGGCAGCAGCTACATTCAGAAAGCCATTCAATCCTCCAGTTGTTAATGCTACAGGCAATAGTGAAGATGTTAATGACTATATTAAGATTGAAGTAGAAGCTAAGCAGCTTTGCAAGAGATATACAGCAAGAGTTGTTAAGAATATAAAGCTTGCTCCATCACCAAAGTGGATGCAGCACAGACTTATGACAGCAGGCATCAGACCTATCAACAATATAGTAGATATCACTAACTATGTAATGACTGAATATGGCCAGCCTATGCATGCTTATGATTATGATACAATCGCTGATAAGAAGATTATTGTAAGAACTGCTGCTGAGAATGAGAAGTTTGTTACACTTGATGGACAGGAAAGAACACTTGATTCAGAAGCACTTCTTATATGTGATGGAGAAAAGGCTATTGGTCTTGCTGGTATTATGGGTGGCGAGAACTCAATGATAACAGATGATGTTAAGACAATGCTTTTTGAAGCTGCAACATTTGATGGAACTAATATAAGAAAGTCAACTAAGAAGATTGGTTTAAGAACAGATGCTTCTGGTAAGTTTGAGAAGGGCTTAGATCCAGAGCTTGCACTTGAAGCTATGAACAGGGCCTGTGACCTTATAGAACAGTTAGGTGCAGGTGAAGTAGTTGGCGGTGTTGTTGATATATATGATGAGCCGGTATCTAAGAAGAGAATATCATTTGAACCAGATAAGTATAATGCACTTCTTGGAACAAATGTATCAAAGGAAGATATGCTTTCATATTTCAAGAGACTTGAAGTAGAATATGATGAAGCTTCTAATGAGCTTATTATTCCTACATTCAGACAGGATCTTAACAGAGATGCAGATATTGCAGAGGAAGTAGCAAGATTCTTCGGATATGATAATATTCCTACAACACTTCCAAAGGGTTCTACAACAATGGGTAAGATACCATTTGAGAGAAGTATTGAAGATGTAGCAGGTGAAGTTGCACAGTTCTGTGGATTCTCACAGGCTATGACATATTCATTTGAAAGCCCTAAGGTATTTGATAAGCTTAAGCTTGCGGCCGACTCAGAATACAGAAAGACAGTGGTTATCTCTAATCCATTAGGAGAAGATTTCTCAATAATGAGAACACTTCCTGTTAATGGTATGCTTACATCATTATCAACTAACTATAACAGACGTAATAAGAATGTTAAGTTATATGAGCTTGCAAAGGTATATCTTGCAGCAGATGATGTTAACGAGCTTCCAGATGAGAGAGTTATGTTCACGCTTGGAGCATTTGGAGATGTTGATTTCTTCCAGATGAAGGGTGTAGTTGAAGAATTCCTTGAAAGAATTGGAATGAGAGTTAAGCCGGAATACAATCCAGAGGCAGGAATTACATTCCTTCACCCAGGACGTCAGGCAGAGATTATCTATGATGGAACAAAGATTGGCTATATGGGTGAATTACATCCAGATGTAGCAGATACTTATTCATTAGGCGACAGAACATATATTGTTGTTATTGACCTTTCAATTGTAACTAAGATGGCAAGCTTTGACAGAAAGTTTGAGGGTATTGCCAAGTTCCCAGCAGTTACAAGGGATATAAGTATGGTTATGCCTAAGTCAGTTCTTGTAGGAAAGATTGAGAAGATAATCGAGAAACGCGGCGGAAGCATACTTGAGAGTTACAAGTTATTTGATATATATGAAGGTGCCCAGATTAAAGAGGGCTACAAGTCAGTAGCATATTCAATATCTTTCAGAGCTAAGGACAGAACACTTGAGGATAAGGATATCACACCAGTAATGGAGAAGATATATAAAGACTTAAGTGATAATGGAATCGAACTTCGTATGTAGTGAGCGAAAGAAAAAGCAAGCGACTGCGTAGCAGGCATTTGCTTTTTCTGAGCCACTAACGAACGAATAGTTATGCGAAGCAGAACGATGGAGCACATAAGTGCGAATTCGTGAGTATAGTGTGCAATAGAGTGCACAATCTGAATAGAGGATTATTATGGATTTACATGATTTTTATTATGATCTGCCAGAGGAACTTATAGCACAAGACCCTCTGTCAGACCGTTCAAGCTCCAGATTGATGGTTCTTGATAAGAACACAGGAGCTATAGAACACAAGATATTTAGGGATATAACAGAATATCTTAAGCCGGGTGACTGCCTTGTAATTAATGATACTAAGGTTATACCTGCAAGACTTATCGGTGAGAAAGAAGGAACAGGTGCTGCCATTGAAGTGCTTTTGTTAAAAAGACTTGAAGACAGACAGGATACGTGGGAAGTCCTTGTTAAGCCAGGAAAGAAATGCAAGGTTGGTGCAAGGATAGTATTTGGTGGCGGAAAGCTTACAGGTGAGATTATTGATATAGTTGAGGAAGGTAACAGACTTATACAGTTTAGTTATGATGGCATATTTGAGGAAATTCTTGATGAACTAGGACAGATGCCGCTTCCACCATATATCACACATAAGCTTGAAGATAAGAACCGCTATCAGACAGTATATGCCAAGCACGAGGGTTCAGCAGCAGCACCTACGGCAGGACTACATTTTACAAAAGAACTGCTTAAACAGATAGAAGATATGGGAGTGAAGATTGCAAGAGTTACTCTTCACGTAGGTCTTGGAACATTCAGACCAGTTAAGGTTGAGAATATACTTGATCATCATATGCACTCAGAATTCTATCAGGTTGATAAAGAAGCAGCAGATATAATTAATAATACCAAGGCTAATGGTGGAAGAGTTATTGCTGTAGGAACTACAAGCACAAGAACTCTTGAATCAGTAGCTGATGAAAATGGACATATACCAGTTAAGAGTGGCTGGACAGAAATATTTATATATCCAGGTTATAAGTTTAAGGCAATAGATTGTCTTATAACTAATTTCCATCTCCCAGAATCAACTCTTGTAATGCTTGTGTCAGCACTTGCAGGAAGAGAAAATGTTCTTAATGCTTATGAAGTTGCAGTAAAAGAACGTTACAGATTCTTTAGTTTTGGGGATGCTATGTTCATTAAGTAGGCGTTAGATGTTTACAAAGTTACAATTAACTTAATAATACTAATAAATGTGAGTAGTACAGATGATCGCAGCTGCAAGTGTCGAAAGACCGCAGGTGAGGAAAGTCCGGGCTTCGCAGGGCAGGATGCCGGATAACGTCCGGTGGAGGTGACTCCAAGGCTAGTGCAACAGAAATATACCGCCAGTGCTTAACACTTAGTGTTGAGCTTATTGGTAAGGGTGGAAAGGCAGTGTAAGAGACTACCGTGGTATTGGTAACAATACTGGCTATGTAAACCCCATTCGAAGCAAGACCAAATATAAAGCGATACGGCTGCCCGTCGTGCTTTTAGGTAGGTTGCTTGAGCCTGCTGGTAACAGCAGGTCTAGATAGATGATCATCAGTAGTCAGGTCAAAGCCTGGCTGGACATAACCCGGCTTATAGTACTGCTCATATTTTTTTATTTAATAGGAAATTCCAATATAATTTCCTGTTAAATAAAAGGCACTATGTGCCAGTTATGCGCACTCGCGTGAAGCTGTAGTTTGTCGCAAGCGACAGCACTCGTCGCGAGAATGTGCTCAGCACATTCTTTTTTATAATAGGAAATGGATGGATAGTAATGAACAATAATGATTATAAAGATAACAATGAGAACTTAAACAGTGAGAACACTGTGGATAATAAAAGCAGCCAGAACAGTGGTCATAGAAGAAGCAATGTCCAGCATACTGGCAGTAATACAGCTAACAATAACAGCCGTCACAATGTAAGAGAGGGCAGTAACAATAATTCAGAACATCACAGCAGCAATAGTAGTGAAGGACACCACAGCCACCATAGCAGTGGGGAACATCACAGCCACAGTGGTAAGAAGAGATTAACAAAACAGCAGAAAAAGAAACGTACTATAACAATTGTTTCAATAGTAGCTGCGGTTGTTGTTATTATAGGAATTATGGGTGTTAAAGGCTTATCTGATGCCAAGGGAATGTTAAAGAATGCTAATGAATTAAAGACAGAGATGAATGATATGCTTGGAGCTGTAAAAGCCCAGGATGCTGAGGCAGCTAATACAGCAGTATTAAAGCTTGACAATACAACTTATAAGATAAGCAAGACATTATCAAGCCCATTGTGGAAGATGGCAAGCCACATTCCGGTTGCAGGAAAGTATGTTAAGTCAGTAGATACACTTATAGGACTTGTTGAAGATGCATCAGATGATATTATAAAGCCGGCAGTAGCAACAATATCAGAATACCCTATGTCAGGTCTTAAAGTAGGTGATGGTTTTAGTGTAACAACAATTAATGCCTATCTTGATCTTTTAGAGCAGATACAGCCAGTGGTTAATAATATGACTGCTAAGATGAACAAGGTTGAACTTCCGGGAAGTATGGGAACAATGATATCTTCTTATAGTGATAAGATAACATCACTTATGAGTATGTACACAGATTATGAAGATTACATTCCATTAATGAAAGCATTTATCGGCGATGGAAGTGATAAGGTATATCTTCTTGCTGCACAGAACACAGCAGAGATAAGAGCCGCAGGTGGTTTCCCAGGTTCAATCGGAACAATAAGGGTTGAAGATGGTGTAATGTCAATTGGAGATTTTAATCCTGTTAATGATGTATTGGCAACATATCCACCAGATGAAGCTAATGTTACAAGAAAAGAATTAAAGATATTTAATGATACGTTAATCTATTCAAGAGATGCAAGTTTTAACCCTGATTTTGAAAGAGCTGCTCAGATATGGGCTTTGGCTTATGAAGCTAAGCACGGTGAGAGCGTTGATGGTGTGCTCTCACTTACACCGACTATTATACAGAAGGTTCTTAGAATATCAGGACCAATTACACTTCCTGATGGAACAGAGCTTAATGGTGATAATGCCGTATCAGTATTACAGTATGAGCTTTATTATAAATATCTTAGCGACAGAAATACAGGTATGGATGATAGCGAGGCTAATGATTATGTTGATGGTCTTTTTGCAGAGACAGCCAAGCAGGCAATGGCAGTATTAGTATCAGGCTTTGATTTTAAGAGAATTAATGAATATGTAGATATGTTTAATGAAGGTGTTGAAGAGAACACAATTATGCTCTGGTTCGTAGATGAGCAGGAAGAGCAGTATGCTAAGGATGCAGGCTGTTCAGGAAATCTTAATGATGACCCGGCTAATCCAGAAGCAGGAGTGTTCTTCAGCTTATATGAGCCTTGTAAGTTAGGCTGGTTCTTAAATATTGATACAGAGATGAGTGAGCCTGTTATTAATGCAGATGGAACAAGAAGCTATGATATTACTGTGACATTAACTAATACAATTAAAAGAAGCAATATAACAAGAGCAGGTGGCTATATTCTTGGTGGATTCGATGGTGGAATAAGAGGATTTGTTCATTTATTCGCACCAGCAGGTGGTACTATAGCTAACTTTGAGACTAATAATGGCCTTAAGATAACAACTGATGAGTATGATAATCTTGAGGTTGGTTATAATGTTGATCTTGTAGTAGAAGCAGGTTCACCACAGGTAATAAAGTATACAGTAACAACAGCAGAAGGCGTTGATACACCGAGTAAAATTCGCACAACACCTACATTACAGGCATACAGATAAAACAAGTCAGTATTGAATATTTTAGAAAGTGTTATGAAGGCAGGTTGTAGTGTATACAGCCTGTTGATTATATGGTATATATGAAATAAAAGGGGATGTGAAAAAACTCGATTGAGTTTTTTCACATCCCCAAAAAATGTTCGAAAATTACCCCTGGTATATCAGAAGTTTCATCGTCAGCACTTGAAAAATACAATTTCTTTCCATAAGAAAATCTGTAGATGAGATATCTTGACGATTTTGCAACCTGTTTGTAACGTCCGGAAACTTTTTGATACAATACCGTATTAAGTGTATTGTCATTATGCTTTTCCATATAGGTTCTGCCATTTGATTTGAACGTCCGCGATGATGCCTGCACCGTTGTCGTCCTGACATTGGTTATCGCAAAACATCCCAAAACCATAAACAATAACAACAGACATAGTTTCAAATGCTTTCTCTTTGTGTTTTTCATTTTCTTTTTTCTTTTTCGTATTCTTTCAGTTCTTTCAGAGCCTTCTCACCCTGTGGGTAAAGAATGATGATATTAAAGATCGTCATCAGTCCGATTCCAACATCACCAAGATCCCACACAAATGTATATGCTGCAAGGCCGCCGATGAACAGCATCACAAGTGCCAGTACTTTGTATGCAGTCTGTGAAGCCCAGTTATCTCCGAAAAGATATGCAACATTGCATCTCGCATAAAAAAGGATGCCCAGAAACGTCGAAAAACTGAATAAAAACAGCGTCGTCGCAATAAAGATCACACCAAAACGGCCAAGATGATGTTCCATTGCTGTCTGCAGAAGATCCATTCCGGAAAGTCCTGTAACTTTTTCTTCCGGCGCAAGCAGCATGATAAATGCTGTACAGCTGCAGATCACGATCGTATCCACAAATACCCCGAGCGCCTGTACCAATCCGGCTTTGACCGGCTGGTCACATTCTGCCGCTGCTGCCGCACACGGAGCAGATCCGGAACCTGCTTCATTCGAAAACAGTCCACGTTTGATTCCATTCATTAGGACTGCGCCAAAACCGCCGGCTGCTGCCTGTCGGAATCCAAATGCTTCCTCAAAAATTCTTGCAAAAACACCCGGTAAACTTCCAAGATTCATCACAATGATCAGAATCGTGATTGCAAAATAGCATACCGCCATGACCGGCACTACCATATCCAGGATCTTAACTGTCGCATCTTTACGAAGCACTATCACAGCAGCCACAGCAACAAGTACTACCGTCATATAGATCGGCGGAATGGAAAATGCATTTTTAAATGAAGAAACAACAGAATTGCTGATCACTTGACTGATACCGCACCAGCAGATCAGACCGGAGATTGCAAACAACACAGAAATCATCACTTTGTTTCTCTTTTTCTTTTGTTTTTCTTCTACATATGCATGAATATAATACGCCGGACCGCCGCGGTAACCTCCGTACAGCGGATCTTTTTCTTTATAAAGCTGTGCCAGTGTCGCTTCAATAAAAGCTGTTGATGAACCGATAATTGCCGTCACCCACATCCAGAAAACCGCACCGGCGCCGCCTGCCGAAATTGCCGCAACAACACCGACCAGATTTCCCATACCGACACGGGTTGCAGTCGAAACGATCAGTGTCTGAAATGAAGACAGACTGTTTTTTTCTTGTTTCTTCTCAACCAGTGCCTGCACCATATCCGGGAACAGGCGAATCGGCAGAAAACGCGTCCGAACCGTAAAATAAATTCCTGTAGGAATCAGTAATATAATCAGAAGCGAAATCCCAAGAGTGTTGCCGCCCGGCAGTGGAATCTGCACCAGATCTCCCCACAGAAAACTATATACTTTCTCAATCAGAGTAACTATCATACTTTAAACCCTCTTCCATACTCACAACATCCGGGATACATGCTGCTCACGTCATCTACAACAGCCTGATTCCCGGACAGATACCATAATAGTATAGCCCATATTAACCCTTAAACACAAGTACTTTTAGGGTTTAAAGTCAAAAACTTTAAATAATTAAAGCTTTCAACTATGTTTGAAGCCTACAGCATCGTTTAACATAGAATTTCATCAAGTATTGTTTGCATTATCTAAATACCATTGGTTCACTGGTAACTAAGTATGTACCGGATTATCTGAATGAAATCGTTGAGCAGCTAGTACTTTTATGGGAACTGGATACAAGTACATTTGTTTACGGAAGTGGAAAGCGAAAATCCAAAGAACAGCGTCATTATGAACACTTGACCTTCGGAATTATGAAAAACGACCGTTGGTACAAGAGAATTGTCCGAAGAGGTATTCATTCAGTCAAACTGGAAGTTTTACTTGTGGCGATAGGCCACAATCTATATAAACATCAGAAAAAAAGATGAGAAACAGAACTGCCGCATAGATTCAAAAAAAGAATTTCTATGGGGTAGGGGAAGTGTGCTTTCTTTGCGCATGATTTCAGTCATTTATACACAACAGGTACAAAAAGGGAGATGCGAAAAAACTCAATCGAGTTTTTTCACATCCCCCATTTACTATATAATCAGAAGATTACATTAGAACTTCAAGCTTATATAATAAAGCTGTACGAATGTTGTATTGGGGGATATTATTTACCAGTATATTTCTCTTCACAGTATTTACATCTGTATACCTGCTTAACAGGGTCAGAAAGAACAAATACATGGTCAAGACCCTGTTCAATAGAAGTAATACATCTAGGATTCTTACATTTGATAACATTAGTAATCTGCTTTGGTAATGAAAGTGATTTCTTATCTACTATTTGTCCGTCTTTAATAATATTAACAGTGATATTATGATCGATAAATCCTAATACATCTAAATCAACAAGGTCAAGTCCGCCCTCAATCTTGATAATATCCTTTCTTCCCATTTTACTGCTTCTTGCATTCTTGATAATAGCAACCTGACAGTCGAGTTCGCCAAGACCAAGGTTATTATATATCATCATTGATTTGCCGGCTTCAATATGGTCTAGTACAAAGCCTTCATTAAGTTGTCCTACATTTAACATAATTACCCTCCTATATTTACTTGTTATTAAGACCAAGAAGTGTCATAATAAGAGCCATTCTTACATATACACCGAATTGTACCTGTTTAAAGTAAGCAGCTCTTGGGTCATCATCTATATCTACTGATATTTCATTAACACGAGGAAGTGGGTGAAGAACATACATATCCTCTTTTGCAAGAGCCATTTTTGACTTATCAAGTATATAGAAATCTTTCATTCTGAGGTATTCATCTTCTGAGAAGAATCTTTCACGCTGTACTCTTGTCATATATAATATGTTAAGCTCAGGCATAGCATCTTCTAGGTTTTCCATTTCAATGAATTCAGCCTGGTTGGCTTTTAATACATCATCTCTTATATAATCAGGTATTCTTAATTCCTTAGGAGATATAAGCACGAATTTGACATTTTTATATCTTACGAGTGAATTGATAAGTGAATGAACAGTTCTTCCGAACTTAAGGTCACCACAAAGGCCTATTGTAAAGTTGTCAAGAGAACCGCGGAGTTCCCTTATAGTCATAAGGTCTGTAAGTGTCTGTGTTGGGTGCTGGTGTCCGCCATCACCTGCATTGATTACAGGTATAGAAGACTTGCTTGCTGCAACCATAGGAGCACCTTCTTTTGGGTGGCGCATAGCACATATGTCTGCATAGCAGGAAATTACCCGTATAGTATCAGCCACGCTTTCGCCCTTTGATGCTGAACTTGAGTTAGCAGAAGAAAAACCTAATACAGACCCTCCAAGATTGAGCATTGCTGCTTCAAAACTAAGACGGGTTCTTGTACTAGGTTCATAAAATAAAGTTGCTAACTTTTTACCATCACATACATGGCTGTATTTTTTAGGATCTTTAGAAATGTCTCTTGCAAGATTAAGTAAATCTTCAAGTTCTGTGACACTTAAGTCTAGTGGACTAAGTAAATGTTTCATTAATTGTTCCTCCACAAGTATATATTATTGTGCTCTTGGCACTCTGTTATATATATTACTATTAATTAGATTAATTCTCAATTGTTATTTTAAAAAAAATGTGATAAAATTATGAATATTTGTGATATGCATAGATGCGTTGCATAAGAATGGAGGAGCAATATGTCTAAGATAATATTAACAGGTGACCGTCCAACAGGAAAGCTTCATGTTGGTCATTATGTTGGTTCATTAAAGAGAAGAGTAGAATTACAGAATTCAGGTGAATACGATAAGATATTTATTATGATAGCAGATGCTCAGGCACTTACAGATAATGCTGATAATCCTGAGAAGGTACGCCAGAACATAATAGAGGTTGCACTTGATTATCTTTCAGTCGGTTTAGACCCAGCTAAGTCTGATATATTTATTCAGTCACAGATTTCACAGCTTACAGAGCTTACATTTTATTATATGAATCTTGTTACAGTTTCAAGACTTCAGAGAAACCCAACAGTTAAGTCAGAGATCCAGATGCGTAACTTTGAAGCGAGCATTCCGGTTGGATTTTTCTGTTATCCGATCAGTCAGGCTGCTGATATCACTGCATTCCATGCAACGACAGTTCCGGTTGGCGAAGATCAGATGCCGATGCTTGAGCAGACAAAGGAGATCGTACACAAATTTAATGCCGTATACGGTGAGACACTGACAGATCCGCAGATCTTACTGCCGGAAAACAAGGCATGTTTAAGACTTCCGGGTATTGATGGAAAGGCAAAGATGAGTAAAACGCTTGGAAACTGCATCTCCCTCTCTGATTT
>OGDB01000277.1_pt1 | contig 14502 bp, 9 predicted proteins | sample 1570361 | NCBI WGS metagenome assembly OGDB01 (sample SAMEA2582173, study PRJEB24529) | metagenome | biome: Human gut stool | place: China | collected 2011 | reverse complement strand
GCTATATACTCTGTTAGGATTAAATGCAAGCAGCTCTAAAAGGTCAAATTCCTTAGCTGTAAGGTAAATCTCTTTGCCTCTGATAAAAAGACTTCTGCTGTCACAGTCAATTCTCATATCCCCGATATTTAATACATTACTCTTAGCCTGTTCTTTCTCAGGCTTATTATTTCTTCTTAAGATTGCTTTCATTCTTGCTTTAACTTCAAGAATATTAAATGGCTTTGTTATATAATCATCCGCACCATATTCAAGTCCCATAATCTTATCCATATCATCGCCCTTGGCCGTAAGCATAATTATAGGAACATTAGAGAACTCTCTTATCTGCTGGCATACCTCAAGTCCATTCATCTTAGGAAGCATTATATCCAGAAGTATTATATCGTAATCATTGTTCTTAGCCATATCAAGTGCTTCTTCACCATCATAGGCACAGTCAACCACACTGTAGTCCTGTATAAGGCTGAATTTAATTCCTTTAACAATCATCTTTTCATCATCAACAACTAATACTTTACCCGCCATCTTTAATAATTACTCCTTGTTCAAACACATATATAATCTTTTATCTTGTTAAATGCTGCATCTTTTATTCCTGATACATTCTTTATATCTTCTATCCTTTTAAAAGCACCATGCTTTTCCCTATAACTTATTATATCTAATGCCCTCGCCTCACCTATGCCGGATAACTGCATTAGTTCAGCCTTGGAAGCTTTATTAATATCAATAAGATTACTACTGCCTGCTCCCCCTGTGTTACTACCATAACTTTCGCTATTACCGTCTGAATTCTCTGTATTACTGCCCGATATTCCCGTGGCATTAGGATTACAGCCGTTGTTCATTTCATCTGTCAGGCTTATATCATCGTAAGCATATGGGATATATATTTTATCTCCATCCTTTAACTGCATTGCAAGATTAACTCTGGTGCCGTCTGCCTCATCAATAAGACCTCCACAAAGTTCCACCGCCTGATACAGTCTCATACCTGCACCACCACTGACAACTCCTGCATTAACAACTGCACCACATATATATACATATATCTTACTGTTATTCTCATCCAGTCCGTCATTGCCTGCTTCGTTACCATTAATACCATTACTATTGTTAATATCAGCAGCACCGCCGCTGGTAACTCCACCGATAATACTCTTGCTATCACTTTCCTTATCTGAAATATTATCTTTATTAATTATAACACTGCCATCTTCTTTGGTTGGGTTTATATAAAATATGCCTGCAATTATAATAATTAATACTAATACAGCTGTTTTAATAATATATCTACGCTTTTTATATAATTTAATTAAGTCCATGTATACTCCTTATATCTATAATACATTATTATAAGATATAAAGTTCCCTTCGCATACATTTTTATTGTACCTAATTAATATCCATATTACAAGCAAAACCTCAAATATTACTATATAAATTACTGTACAAATAATCATTATAATTACCGTATATCATTTACATAAAATACCGTTTTTGGTAAAATGTAAACATTATTATCCATAGGGGGAAGCAATTTTGAACCAACAGACTAAACATCGACACAAATTCAGTTTATTTTACGAACAGACAGGTAATATTCCGTGTGGAAATATCGTATATATAATTGCATTTTTTATTCCAGTTATAATATTTACAGCCTTGTATTTTGCAAGAGAAATATTTCCATTTGGCAATAACTGTTATCTGCGTTCTGATATGTATCACCAGTACGCTCCATTTTTCTCTGAGCTATGGTATAAAATCCGCAACGCAGAAAGCCTTACTTATAGCTGGGATATCGGTATGGGAACTAATTTCACATCTTTATATGCGTACTATCTTGCAAGCCCTGCTAACTGGATTATTGTATTATTCCCACAGAAATATATGATTGAGATTATGAATACTCTCATAATCCTTAAGTTATCTTTATCAAGCGTTTCTATAAGCAGGCATTTTTCCAACAAGAATATATGTATAGCTTTATTCGGGTTATTCTACGCATTTTCCGGATATGTAGCTGCTTATAGCTGGAACATTATGTGGCTTGACTGTCTTATACTTGTTCCTCTTATTATGCTTGGCCTTGAAAGACTTGTTAATGAAGATAAATGCTTTCTATACTGCATAAGTCTTGGATTATGTATATTCACTAACTACTATATTGCAATTATGGTATGTTTATCAGTTGTTCTTTATTTTATTGTGCTTGTAACTGCCTACAAAAAAGAACGTACTTTCAAGAATTATTTTAAGACATTTCTAAAATTTGCATTTTACTCACTGAGTGCCGGTGGGCTTGCGGCATGCCTTTTACTGCCTGAGTTCTACACATTTTCTTTATCAGCTTCAAGTGACATTGCATTTCCTAAGAAATTAAGTCTTTATTTCAGCATATTAAATATGCTCACAAGACAATTAATAAATGTTCCTGTCCACCTTGGACTTGAACACTACCCTAACATATACTGCGGCGTTGCTGTATTCCTTCTTTATCCTCTCTATGTTATGGACAAAGACATCAATTTATGCGAAAAGATAGGCAAATCCGTATTACTGCTTGTCTTCCTTACAGCATTTAACCTTAATATACCTAATTTTATATGGCACGGATTTCATTATCCTAACAGCCTGCCTTGCAGACAATCATTTATATACATTTTCTTCCTGCTTACAATGTGTTATGAGGCATTAAGCCATATAAAGCGGATGACAAGCAGACAGTTAGGAATTGCCGTATGGATAAGCTTAGGACTTCTTGTGCTTATTGAACAGGTATTTGCAGTTGATGAAACTTATGATTTTAAGGCAATTTACTTAAGCGGTGCTTTTATTCTTGTGTATGCAGGACTTATGATTGTCTATAACAAGACCAACTGGAAGCTGCCTGTAACAGTATTTCTTGCATTTATAGTCTGTATAATAGAATGTACTATCAATATGGATTCAACAGGAATTGGAACTACTAACAGAACCTCTTATCTTTTAGATTATGATGCTATTAAATCTGTGACACAGACCGTAAGAGATGAAGATACATCATTTTACCGAATGGATAAGAAGTTTGGTGCGCGTTCAAAAAATGACGGAGCTTGGCATAATTACCACTCAATATCAACATTTTCATCAACCTCAAGTGCTGGAATGTCAGAATTGTTCGGAAAGCTTGGCTTTGAACATTCAATGAATGCCTATGGCTACAATGGTGCTACACTTGTTACAGAAAGCTTATTCTCGGTTAAATATACAATTACCAACCGTATACTTACAAGCAGTTCTCTTCGCGAGTATTACGTTGGAGATGACGGCGAATTCGTCTATGAGAATAAATATACACTTCCACTTGGATTTATAACCTATAATAATGCAGGCGAATGGAATCCATCAGAAGCCAATGGAACAGGAATTGAGAACCAGAACTCGCTTATACAGACACTTACAGGCATTGCCAATGTATTTACACTTACTTATGAGAATGCCACTGACTCAAGCTTTGAAGTTAAGCCTGTAAAAGCAGGACATCTGTATATGGTTGTAAGAAATACGACCTGCGACAACGTAACTGCCACTATTAACAATTCTGAATATACTTATTCAGGACTTAAAAATGGCAATCACATAATTGACCTAGGCTACGCCGTTCCAGCAGATACCGTTGTCATATCTGGCGATTCAGCAATGAATGCCATCGTGTATACACTTGAAACTTCAAGATTTACAGAAGCTTACAATATATTAAATGGCAGTTCCCTTTCTATCACTTCATTTAAAGACACCAAGATAAAGGGAACTATAACAGCTAATAAAGCCGCAACCCTTATATTCTCCATTCCTTACGATAAAGGCTGGAAGGTATATATTGATGGCAGAAAAGTAGAGACCTCTGCCCTTTATGATGCTCTCTTAAGCGTACAGATAAGTGAGGGCAGCCACGAAATAACATTAAAATATACACCTGTGAACCTTATTAAGGGTTGCTTAATTACAGCATTATGTATTATTATATTAATCGGTATTTATATATTAAAGAAGAAAAATATAACAATAAATATATTAAAAACCGCCAGTACAAATAAAGCTGTTGAAGCTGATGATACTTACAACGCATTATCTGAAGATTCAGCTGATAATACTCTCACAGATTTAGATGTTTCATCTGCTATGGATATAAATATCGTGGGTGATAATGATATAAATATGCTAGATAGTCTTGATGACTTCGACAATCTTGACAGTGATGAGATTAATTCATCAGAAGAATAATCAGGCATTCTATTAACAATTAATTATAAGCACTAACGAAGTGCAGGAAAGAGGTACAATATGAAACTTTGGGGCGGACGCTTCACTAAAGAAACTAATGAGCTTGTTAATAATTTTAACGCTTCTATCTCCTTTGACCAGAAGTTCTACAAGCAGGATATTCAGGGAAGCATTGCACACGCTACAATGCTTGCTGCTCAGGGTATTATCTCAGAAGATGAAGGAAAGCAGATTACTGACGGCTTAAAAGGTATTCTTTCTGACATAGAATCTGGAAAGCTTGAAATCACTGATGAATATGAAGATATTCACACATTTATGGAAGCTACTCTTATTGAGCGTATCGGTGATGCAGGAAAGAAGCTTCCAAAAGGAAGAAGCCGTAATGACCAGGTTGCACTTGATATGAGACTATATACAAGGGACGAAGTTAAGAATGTTGATCAAGAAGTAAGAGAACTCAGGGAAGTTATCTTAAGAATAATCAAAGAAAATGTTGACACTTATATGCCAGGCTTTACTCATCTTCAGAAAGCACAGCCTGTAACTGTTGCTCATCATTTTTCTGCTTACTTTGAAATGTTCAGACGTGACAGAAGCCGACTTCACGATATATATAACAGAATGAACTACTGCCCTCTTGGTGCTGGTGCTCTTGCAGGAACTACATATCCCCTTAACAGAGAGATGACAGCCGAGCTTCTTGGATTTGCTGGTCCTACTCTTAATAGTATGGACTCTGTATCAGACAGAGATTATGTTATTGAATTCTTAAGTGCACTCTCTACTATTATGATGCATTTAAGCAGATTTTCTGAAGAAATATGTATATGGAATTCTAACGAATACAAATTCATCGAATTAGATGATGCTTTCAGTACAGGTTCAAGCATTATGCCACAGAAGAAGAACCCTGATATAGCTGAGCTTGTCCGTGGTAAGACTGGACGTGTATATGGTGCTCTTATGAGTATCCTCACAACTATGAAGGGAATTCCTCTTGCCTATAATAAAGATATGCAGGAAGATAAAGAGCTTACATTTGATGCTATAGATACTGTTAAGGGCTGTGTAAGCTTATTCAAGGGTATGATTGATACTATGAAATTCAATAATACACGTATGGAAGACTCAGCTAAAAAAGGCTTCACTAATGCTACTGATGCCGCTGACTACCTTGTTAAGAAAGGGGTTCCTTTCAGGGATGCACATGGTATTGTAGGACAGCTTGTTCTTATGTGTATTGACAAGGGTATTGCACTTGATGACCTTTCACTTGATGAATACAAGAAGATAAGCCCTGTATTTGAAGAAGATGTATACGAAGCTATCAGCTTAAAGACCTGCGTTGAAAAACGTCTTACTCTCGGAGCACCTGGCCCTGAGGTTATGAATAAAGTTATCGGATTTTATGATGAGTATATGAAGGACAACCAGAAATTATAAAATATACCACTATAAAATATACTCACTTAAAGCTTATTTAAAATAAAACATAAATAACTACAGTTCAGAATTAATAAACAAACATAATAATATAAAAAGCCCTGTCATTATTGGCATATATTGGGACTTCCAGTATATGCCAATAATGACAGGGTATTTTTAAATATTTTTAAAATGTAAACTTCTCAACCTTACCAGCTTTACTATCATAAGTTGATGTAAGATAATCAAATGTATATCTTGCTTCACCGTGCATAGGAACAGTAAATGTCAAAGTCTTATCCCAATCCATTCCACGTCTTGTAAATACGATATGCAGTTCAAATATTAGTTCTGCATCTTCACCAGAGCCACCTGACAGCTGTGTATTCCTGATAGTTAATTCACTTGGATATATATCTTCTTCCAGATCTATCCTATTATTGCCTATATATGCAAAAAGATGAGAAGCTGTTTCTTCTGCCATCGCTTCATTCTCCAGATATTCACGCATACTTGCTGCACCACAGCCACCGTGAAGCCTGCCTTTAGCTTCTTCAATATTAAATCTGATTGTAATAAAACGGCAATCGCCTATACTTATAACATAAGAATTGTCTTCCTCGGCTCTTATACTATAATTGCCAAATCCATTAGAATTCTCTAATTCTTTCTTATCTGTTATGCTGTATCTCACATCTAAGGTTTCAAATAAATTAGTTGATGACTGGGTAAAGATATCATCTTTTTCTTTTCTGAATGTAACAACAAATGCTCCTTTAATCTGCATAGATGTTGCCATATAATCATAAGTGACTAACTCCCAGCCGTCAGCTGCTCTCTCATTAATCAGATTGTCTAACATAGCAATATCATTAGCATCTGCCTTATCTGAAAGCCATTTAGTGCCAACCGTTAAAATCTCTGTTTTGTATGTATACATATACTCCTCCTTTATTAGATACTATCTTAACTTTATATATTATTATATTATATTATATTGATTTCTTTTTTACAATTTGTAATTTATAACCTAAAGCCTCAAGTATATGACTAAATGTGCGTATTGTTGGATTACTTTTCTTTTTCTCAATTCTGGAAATATCCTGCTGTTTGTTTCCTGTCAATGCAGCTAATTATTTTTGCGTAATATTTTCCTCTTACTTTATTAGAGCACAACATAAATGTTGTATTGTCAAATATAAAATTATATATTTTTATTCAATAATTACATCTGACCTTATTACACATTCATCTTCTCCCTTATAATTAAATGTCAGTTTAATACCACCTGACATTATCAAACTTCTTTACATTGAACATTTTAATATAATCAGATAAGTCTTATTATAGTCGCAAGTTAATTAAGTTACTGCTATGTAATATATTTGTAGTTCTGGCAGAGCATTTTAACAATTTAACAAAAAGCATTTAAATATAAAGAAATGAGGTTAATAATTATGACAACTACTTCTCAGTATGAATTAAACAAAGGACTTGCACAGATGTTAAAGGGCGGAGTTATTATGGACGTAACAACTCCTGAACAGGCTAAGATTGCTGAGGCGGCTGGTGCCTGTGCTGTTATGGCACTTGAAAGAATACCTGCTGACATCAGAGCCGCTGGCGGTGTATCACGTATGAGTGACCCTAAGATGATTAAAGGAATTCAGGAAGCTGTAAGTATCCCTGTTATGGCTAAGTGCCGTATCGGTCATTTTGTTGAAGCCCAGATTTTACAGGCTATTGAAATTGATTATATTGATGAATCAGAAGTACTTTCTCCTGCTGATGACATTTATCATATTGATAAGACACAGTTCAATGTACCATTTGTATGCGGTGCAAGGGACTTAGGCGAAGCTTTAAGAAGAATTAACGAAGGGGCTTCTATGATTAGAACTAAGGGTGAACCTGGTACTGGTGATGTTGTTCAGGCTGTACGCCATATGAGAAAAATGAATTCTGAAATCCGCAAGATTACATCTATGCAGAAAGATGAACTCTTTGAGGAAGCTAAGCAGTTACAGGTTCCTTACGACCTTGTACTTTATGTGCACGATAATGGAAAGCTTCCTGTTGTTAACTTTGCCGCTGGTGGTGTTGCAACCCCTGCTGATGCTGCTCTTATGATGCAGCTTGGTGCTGAGGGTGTGTTCGTAGGTTCTGGTATATTCAAGTCTGGTAATCCTGCAAAACGTGCTTCTGCTATCGTTCAGGCTGTTACTAACTATCAGGATGCAGCACTTATTGCCAAGTTATCAGAAGACCTTGGCGAAGCTATGGTAGGTATCAATCCTAGTGAAATACAGATAATTATGGAAGAACGTGGACGTTAATAATATAATCGCACATAGAAATGAGGCTTACTATGAAGATAGGTGTACTTGCTGTCCAAGGTGCTTTTATTGAACACGAGCATATGATTGAAGAAATCGGACATACAGCAATAGAAATAAGACAACGGGATGATTTAGAGGGATTAGACGGTCTGATACTGCCTGGCGGTGAAAGTACTGTTCAGGGACAGTTACTTAACAAGCTTGATATGATGAAGGACATTAAGAATATGATTAGTAATGGTCTTCCAACACTTGCAACCTGTGCTGGACTTATACTTCTCTCTGAACATATAGCAGACGATGACATAGTCCATATAGGAACGCTTCCTGTCACCATTAAACGTAACGCTTACGGAAGACAGCTTTCAAGCTTTGTAACTAACGCTGATATTAAGCATATCGGCAATTATCCTATGACATTTATAAGAGCACCTTATATCGAAAATGTCAGCGATGGTGTTGAAGTGCTTGCAAGTGTTGATAATCATATTGTTGCCGCTAAATACAATAATCAGATTGGACTTTCTTTCCACCCTGAATTAACAGGCGACACACGCATACACGAATATTTCTTATCAACTATAAAATAGCTCTATTCAAAAATAAAAATCAGGACAATGCAGCAGAATACGCCACGCTGTATTGTCCTGATTTTATTATGCTTATATAGCGTTGAAATGTTATTTATATACGATGAATAGCAAAATTATAATTTACACTCTGACTTTTATGCCTTTTGTGTCTCTATGTGCCATTTTCATCTTAGCAAAGTCTATCTTCTTTCCTTTATATTCCATCGTGAATTCCATTCCGTCATCCATAATGAATATATCTTCTATATAATCGTCTTTGCCAAGCTTAATACCTCTGACACCTACTGCACTCTTCTTCTTAACTGGTATTTCAGAAAGAGGGAACTTTAAGAACACACCATTAGCTGTCTGTACAATTACATTTTTATTACTTACAATTTCTTCAACTTCACTTCTGCTGCCATCAAGATTAAACTTAGAAAGCGTTTCAACCTGAACGTCAGCCTTTTCAATGCTTACTATCTTGTCATCATCCTGAAGCTTTGTCGAAGCTACCGTTCTCTTGGCTACATCAAATTCTACCGTGTCAACTATCTTCATCATGCCCTGACTTGTAACAAAGAGCAGCTTCTGATTTTTGATAGTTTCATATGCACACAGGTATATAATAAGCTCACCGCTGCTGTCATAATTTCCAAGATTATCTATTGGAGTACCTTTGTCCCTGAACTTAGTGAGGAAAGGAATATCCTTTACTTTAATCTGGTGAAGCTGTCCGTTATCCGTAAATATACATATTTTATCAGTATTCATACAGGTAAATACATACTTAAAATCGTTGTAGATAGCTTCCTTATTACGTGCATAAGAAGCTGTATCTATAGTCTTTGCATAGCCAAATCTATCCATAATAAATACAACTTCCTGTGCTGGAACTTCTTTTTCAACAAATACTGCAACCTTTGCATCAGTTATTACGGTCTTTCGTTCAACACCATATTCCTTCTTAATTCTTACAAGGTCGTCCTTTATTACTTTTGCCATAGCCTTCTTACTGCCAAGTATCTTTTCATATTTTGCAATCTTTGAAAGACATTCGTCATATTCCTTCTGGAGTGCAAGTATCTCAAGACCTATAAGCTTGTACAGGCGCATTTCAAGTATGGCTGAAGCCTGCTTTTCTGTAAAATCAAGCTTAGCCGCCTGATTCTTAGAAGCTTCTGACTTGAATTTGATATTATCAACATTACCATTAATAAGGCAGTCTTTTGCCATTTTAAGATTAGAGCTTCCACGAAGAATTTCTATTATAAGATCGATTATATCGCAGGCTCTTATAAGTCCTTCTTTAATCTCCTTATTGGCAAGCTCCTTATTAAGAAGTGTTGTGTATTTTCTTGTATTTATCTCATACTGGAAGTCAATATGATGCTTTATTATCTGGCGTAACCCAAGAGTTTCCGGTCGGCCGTCAACTATAGCAAGCATATTTACACCAAATGTATCTTCAAGCTTAGTCTTCTTATATAAAAGGTTCTTAAGATTTTCAATATCTGTGTTCTTCTTTAATTCAAGAACTATTCTTATACCTTCTTTTGATGACTCATTTGACACATCAACAATATCAGTTGTCTTCTTGGTTTCAACCAAATCCACTATATCTGATATGAACTTTCCAATATTAGCACCTATCATTGTATAAGGAATTTCTGTTATTACAAGCCTGTCCTTCTCGCCTTTTCTTGCCGCTGGCTCATATACAACCTTTCCTCTTAACTTTATCTTTCCTGTACCAGTCTCATATATGCCTGCAAGCTCTGACTTATTAATAACAAGTCCACCTGTAGGAAAGTCAGGTCCGGGTATATACTGCATAAGCTCAGTTGTAGTTATATCTTCATTATCCATATATGCGCATACTGCATCGACAACTTCTGAAAGATTATGTGTTGGAATATTAGTTGTCATACCAACTGCGATACCGTCAGCACCATTTACCAACAGATTAGGTATTCTTACCGGAAGAACTGCTGGTTCTTTCTCTGTTTCATCAAAGTTAGGCACAAAATCAACTACATCTTTATCCAAGTCTGATAAATATACATCCTGTGTGAACTTCTTAAGCTTGGCTTCTGTATATCGCATAGCCGCAGCACCGTCACCTTCTATAGAACCAAAATTGCCGTGACCGTCAACAAGTGCCATTCCCTTTTTAAAATCCTGTGAAAGCACAACAAGTGTTTCATATATAGAACTGTCGCCGTGTGGATGATATTTACCCATTGCATCACCTACGATACGCGCTGACTTTCTATGAGGTTTATCATAATTTAAACCAAGCTGATCCATAGCATACAGCACTCTTCTTTGTACTGGCTTAAGTCCATCCCTTACATCCGGAAGTGCTCTTGCTGTTATAACACTCATTGAGTAATCTATATAGGACTTCTGCATCAGCTCAGAATATTCAGTTTTAATAATATTCTCTGCCATTATTATCTCCGTATAATACTTTTATTAATATATATCATAATACCAGGGTCAAAAGGTCTAAACCCATATGAGCTTGCTCATATGTGGGTGAATGACCTTGGGACCCGCCCCAATATGAGCATAAAAGTGGGATGATAGTCCCACGATATGCGAATATTGGGGAGGATTGTGGGAGTGCGTAGCACGGAACAATCCGTAGGTATCATAGTTGGGGGCTTTTGACCCCAACATCATATCATTTTTATGCATCAATCTCCGCTTCATTAGCGTGTGCATGTATAAATGCTCTTCTTGGTGGCACATCACTTCCCATAAGCATAGAAGTAACCTCTGTTGCCATTCTTGCATCCTCTATCTCTACCTGCTTTAATATTCTTGTCTCTGGATTAAGTGTAGTTTCCCATAACTGTTCAGGGTCCATCTCGCCAAGCCCCTTATATCTTTGCAGAGTAAATGTTCCACTTGCGTGAAGCTCTTTATACCTTTCCAGTGCTTTATCATCATAAAGATACTGTACTGTCCTGCTCTTATCTACCTTCGTCTTAGTTCCTTCTGCCTTCTTAGAAGCTTTGTCTGCCTTAGGTACTTTCTTAAGTTCAGCCCTGTAAAGCGGTGGTGTAGCTATGTACACATGTCCCTGATTAATAAGTTCAGGCATAAATCTATAGAAAAATGTAAGCAGAAGTGTATCAATATGTGCACCATCAACATCGGCATCTGTCATAATGATAATCTTATCGTATCTTAACTTGCTTATATCAAAATCATTGCCGTAACCTTCAAGGAAGCCACAGCCAAATGAGTTAATCATAGTCTTAATCTCGGCATTAGCAAGCACCTTATCAATAGAAGCCTTCTCTACATTAAGTATCTTACCTCTTATTGGAAGTATAGCCTGAGTACGTCTGTTTCTTGCTGTCTTGGCTGAACCACCCGCAGAATCTCCCTCGACTATAAACACCTCACATTCCTCTGACTTCTTGCTCTCACAGTTAGCAAGCTTACCATTGGAATCTATTGAGAACTTAGACTTAGATAAAAGATTAGTCTTCGTTCTCTCCTCTGCCTTTCTTATCTTTGCAGACTTTTCGGCACAGGCTATTACTGACTTTAACTGTTCAAGATTTCTATCAAAATATAACTGTACCTCATCACTTGTAACCGCACTTACAACTGTTCCCGCATCCGGATTATCAAGCTTAGTCTTAGTCTGGCCTTCAAATCTTGGTGCAGGGTGCTTGATAGCCACAATTGCTGTCATACCATTTCTTACATCAAGACCGGTAAAGTTATTATCCTTTTCTTTAAGAACACCTAACTCCCTTGCATACTGATTAATAATCATAGTGAACTTAGACTTAAATCCTGTAATATGAGTTCCCCCCTCCTGAGTGTATATGTTATTACAAAAACCAAGAATATTTTCCTCAAACTCATTAACATACTGGAAAGCACACTCTACCTCTATGCCGTCTTCACTCTTCTTAAAATAGATAATATCCGTCACAGCTTCCTTGCCATTGTTAAGTTCCTTTACATATGCCTTGATACCATCTGGTTCTGAATATGTAATCTTTTCCTCGCTTCCACTTCTCTTATCCTCAAAATGTATTGTAAGTCCCGGATTAAGATAAGTTGTCTCGTGCATTCTGCTCTTTATTGCATCTGACTTAAATCTTGTCTTTTCAAATATCTCACCATCAGGAAGAAATGTTACTTTAGTTCCTGTATCATTCTTTCTGCATGTTCCCACTTTTTCAAGTGGTGCTACTGCCTTTCCTCTTTCATAACGCTGCCTGTATACACCACAATCAACCTTTATCTCAACTTCAAGCCAAACTGAGAGTGCATTAACTACTGACGCACCTACACCGTGAAGTCCGCCTGATATCTTATACCCGCCATCACCGAACTTACCACCTGCGTGAAGCACTGTAAATACTACCTCAACTGCAGGTATGCCTGCCTTTGGATGAATTCCTATAGGAATACCTCGTCCATTATCTATAATAGTAGCAGTTCCATCATTATTAAGGGTTACTGTAATCTCGCTACAGTAACCCGCAAGGTGTTCATCAACTGCATTATCAGCTATCTCATATATAAGGTGGTTAAGTCCTTTAGTTCCAACACTTCCTATATACATTCCTGGTCTTTTTCTTACAGCTTCAAGACCTTCAAGAATTGATATACTATTTGCATCATATTTTGCTGCCATTATATTCTACACTCCTGTACTACTCTAATTAATTGTTATTGAATTAAATAAATCCTCAAATCTTACATTAAAAGATGGTGCAGAAGAAACTTTTAACTTATTCCATTCATCTTTGTTAATTTCAACATACTTTGAAGACTCATATTGTTCAAATTTATCATTAAATGCCTCTAACTTCTTCTTTTCAAGAATTGATGACTTATTAACCTCTGTCTTCGCTTTATCATTATCTGACGTACATCTTATTATATAAAATCTTCCGTCAGCTTCTACGATTCCGCTTGTCTGGCCTGTTGAAAGTGAATAAGCTGTATCTTCAAATGCTTTAGCCATCTCGCCTCTTCTAAGTTCATATTCATATTCGCCGTCAGCATTATATTTCTTGGCAATTGCAAAGAATGAATTGCCCTCATTTAATTCTGCATAAGCTTTGTCAATTTCTTCCTTTGAGTCTGTTACAATATATTGTATATTTATTACTCTTGCATCATCTGAACTCACTTCAATATCCAGAAGTGAAGTTACATCATTGTAAAGCTTTGAAGCGATTGCAAATTCAGTAAACATCTGATTAACCTTATCCTCTGTGATATCATACTGGCTCTTCTGTTCTTCTGTAAGACCATCAAAATACTGTTCTGCTGCCTTAGCTGTTTCATTCTTTTCTTCTCTTCCAAGAACTACTCCTCTTTCTTTAGCCATAGAATTCATACATCTTACTCTTATAAGCTTTACTCTTATCTGTTCTTTTATATATTCCTCAAACGGCTGTCCGTCAATATCTTCTGTCCATATACTGCTTCCAAACATATCTTCATATTGTTTCTTAGCATCTGACATTAATACTTCTGCCTCAAATGTAAACGTCTTCCGGCCATCAACCTTAATACCAACAGATTTTCCCATACCAGTTGAAATATATAATAAATTACCATTAAAGAACTTCATAAATACTAATACCGCAGCCACAGCTACAATAATGATAAGTGCTGTTATTAATCTTTTCTTATTTCTTTTCATAACTTCTCCATTCTGGTTATTTGTGATAAGGTTCATTCTTCATAATTCTGTAGCTTCTATATATCTGTTCAAGAAGAATTACTCTCATAAGCTGATGTGGAAATGTCATAGGCGAAAAACTAAGCTTGAAATCAGCCCTGTCAAGAACCCTTTTATCAAGCCCTAATGAACCTCCTATAACAAAGACAATATCACTCTT
>OGDB01000235.1_pt1 | contig 16590 bp, 9 predicted proteins | sample 1570361 | NCBI WGS metagenome assembly OGDB01 (sample SAMEA2582173, study PRJEB24529) | metagenome | biome: Human gut stool | place: China | collected 2011 | reverse complement strand
TGCAGGTTACGCCGATGCCCGGGCCTTGTTCGCCCCACAGGTTCGGACAGTTCCAGTAAAGGCTTCTGCCTTCCGACGGGTCGCCGGTCTGCTTGAGCAGGGGCACGAAGCTTACGCCGTCCACGGTCTGCGGTGCCTTCCAGTCGGTAATGCCGGCCATTTCGAGGATGCTGGGGAAATAATCTTCCACGATGACATATTTGTCGCAGCGGGTATTGGGTTGAGTCACGCCCGGCCAGCTCACAATCATCGGTTCGCGGATACCGCCTTCGTAGGCAGAGCCTTTCCCGCAGTTTAGGGGAGCATTCTGCGTGTAGAGCGGCTCATCTCTCCATCCGGTACCGGTGGCATATCCTCCGTTGTCACCACAGAACAGGATGATGGTATTGTCGGCTTCTCCGTTCTTTTCCAGCCAGTCCATGATGTCGCCCAGACTCTTGTCCATGCCTTCGATGAGGGAGGCATAGGCCGCTTCCTTGTCCGACATGCCTTTCTTCTTGTACTTGTCATAGAAGCGCATATCCTTGTCGATAGGGATGTGGATGGCATAATGCGACATATAGAGGTAGAACGGCTGGTTGTATTCCTTGGCCTTGTCGAGGGCTTTCAGGGCTTCTTGTGTCAGGGCTTCGGTAACGAAGGTACCTGTTTTCCAGTATTTCTCCAGTCCTGGGACCGACATGAGCGAGGTGGGATTACCTTTCTCGTCGTGTCCGTAGCTGAGTTCACTCAGGTAGGTGGCCAGTCCGCCTGCTGCATGACCGGCAATGTTCGTTTCAAAGCCGAAGTGGCAGGGATTCTCTCCCGGAGTGTCGATGGCTCCCCAGTGTGCCTTTCCGCAGTGGATGGTATGGTAGCCGCTATCTTTCAGGTATTGCACGAATGACTTGGCCACGAAGGTGTGGTTCGTGCCTTCCACCTGCGCAATGCCGTTGTAGTTCCAGTCGGGTAGTTGCAGCACCTCGCTTTGGGCATCGGTGGTCTTGTTCTTCTGCAAGGTCCAGTTGGTCACCCGGTGGCGGGCGGCGTTGGCTCCGGTCATCAGACTGCAGCGGGTGGGCGAACTGATGCTCGAGGCGTAGGCCTGCGTGAACATCATTCCCTGACTGGCCAGACGCTCCATGTTAGGGGTTTCGTAACGTTCGTTGTACATGGTTTTCTCTGTCCAGAAAGGCAGTGAAGTGTCCTGCCATCCCATGTCGTCCACCAGGAAGAAAATGATGTTCGGACGTGGGTCGGGACGGTCGTTGGCCAGGGTATGCAACGGGGTGAGCACAGGAGCTATCCCGAGAAGTGCTAAAAGATTTTTGTTCATAATATCTTTCTTTAAATTAATGGTTTACGTGATAAACGCTAAAGTTTCGGATGAGGGGTTCAGCCGTGCATTCTTCTACTACCAGACGGAAGGATTTGGCTTCTACGGCAGGGAAGGATTCAATGCGCTTGTGCCCCACGGAAGTACCTTTGGCCACGGTAGTCCACTTGCCGTTCACCTGGACTTCTACCCGGTAGGCACGGATGCGTTCACCGCCGGTAATGTCTTCCTGAATCTGGTAATAGTTGACGGGCTGTGCCTTGCCGAGCGAGAGCGATACTTTCTTCTTGCCGGTGGCTGAAGTTTTTGCTAGCGGCTGGCCGAAACGGCGGTGGATTTCGGCACCCCATTCCTGCAGGCGGCGCACGTCACCTTCCGGAATCAATCCGTCGGGATTCGGGGTAAGTCCCACCATCAGCGTGGCATTGCGGCCGACTGACTTTTCGTACATTTCCATCAGGTTGGCTAACGGATAGACGGCCTTGTTGTCATCACCCGGTTCCCAGAACCATTCGTGGCGTCCGTTGTATCCGCGCAGAGGTGTGTCGGCCATGGCAGGCACCCAGAACTTGCCGTTGGGATCGCCGTGTGCCAGCAGCTTGTTGTGGTCGGTCACTCCGTCGGTGGCGTTGCTGTGACTGTACGGGTAGGGGAAGCTCGACCAGCAGGGGTAGCCTACGGTACCGCTTTCCGAACCGCCCCAGCGCAGGTCGGCACGGTTCACGTTGTGATAGAACAGACAGTTGGGCTGGTACTTGTTCACAATGGGTTCCACGTCGGGCCCCATTCCTTTCGGGTCGTCGGCACCGCCGTCAAACCAGATCATGAAGAGTTCGCCGTAGCGGGTGCAGAGTTCCGTCACCATCTTTTCGCACAGGCGCTTGTACCATGCCTGGCGGTTGCGGGCGAACGCTCCTTCTCCTTCGGCCTTGAAGTTATGGATACCCAGCAGGTAGTTCCAGCGGATGCCGATGTAGATGCTCGGTTGCACCCCATCCTTGCGGCAGGAGTTCACGAAGTCGCGCACGATGTCACCCTTTCCGTCGCGCCATTTCAGGGCCTTCATGCAGTAAGGATTCACGTCGCTCTGCCACAATCCGAAACCGGTTTCATGAGTGGCAGTGAGGATGGCAAACTTGGCTCCGGCAGCCTTGGCCGACTGAATCCACTGGTCGGTGTTGAGCTGGTCGGGATGGAAAATGTTATAGTCCTCAATCGGGTTGATGCGGTTGTTGCCTTGTCCGTACACCAGTCCGTCGAATACGTGCAGGTCGTAGTGGAACACCACGCCCAGTTCGGCTTCGTGCCATTTAAGCTGGTGAGGAGCCGGGCGGGGACCTTCGTAGTCGGTATTACGGGCTGCGGTAGTGGTCGCGCAGAGGGCGAACAGTGTCAGTAATGTCTTTTTCATATTCATGGTTTCAAGTATTTTTCAAATGGGTCATGGGTCTGTTCGAGCCATGAAGAAAGAGTTCGTTTCAGTGAATCACAAAGAGCCGGCTGACTTTCCGCAAGGTTGTGCAGCTGGTTCGGGTCGTGAAGCCGATCGTACAGCCATACGTGCATGGGCTGGCCTTCTTCCACCTCTGTCACATACGTGTAGCGTGTGGTGCGGATGCCGCGTCGGCCAGAAGTAGAATCCGAAGGTACGCAGTAGTAATAAGGCTGGAAAGCCTCCTCAGGCGTTTGTATTTTCTCGTTCAGCAGCAGTGGACCCCAGTTGTGTGTCTGTACGGATGCCGGTATCTGTGCTTCCATTCCCATGAGCGAGAGCAGGGTGGGATACAGGTCGGCAAACGCCATGGGCAGGCCACTCTTCTGCGGATGCAGCTTGTCCTTCCAGCAGCAAATCATAGGGATGCGCATGGATTCTTCGTAGAACACGTTCTTGCCTTCTACTCCGTGTCCGCCCATGCAGACTCCGTGGTCAGAAGTGAAGACGATGAGAGTATTGTTGTACACACCGCAGTCTTTCAGAGCCTGGACGATGCGTCCCACATGTTCGTCTACTCCGGTGATGCAGGCGTAGTAGTTGCAGATGTTTTCGCGGAAGTAGTCGCCTTCAGGGGTTCCCTTTTCCGGAATGTAGGGCAACTGTCGGGCTAGTGCTTCCACATCGAGCGAGTCGTACAGCCGCTTGTAGGTTTCGGGCACCAGTTCGTAGCCCGTATGCGGGGGATTCATAGACACCACCATGGCAAAGGGACGGTCGGTTTTTGTGCCTTCCGTACGGATGAACTCGATGGCGCGGTCGGCCTCGTAGGCAGGTCCCCACTGGTTGACGTAGTAGAACTCCTCCCGTCCGGATTTCGTATCCCAGTACATCGGTTTCAGGTGATTGTCGTACGTGCCGTAAGCGATCCACTTGTCGAACCCGTGGCGACGTTCAGGCGGACACCATTCGTCCCAGGCCACTTCTCCCTTGTTGTTGTACGTATCCACGTAGGGGCGGTACGGGGCATCGAGATGCCACTTGCCGATGTAGGCCGTGCGATACCCTTCTTCCTTCAGCACGTCGCTCCAGCATACAGCCTCTTTCGAAAGCTCCACGCCGTAGGGGGTATTCTGCGAGTTGCAGTTGCCCGTCACCCCGTTGGCTGCCGGATACATCCCCGTCATCAGCATGGCTCGTGCGGGCGATGATACCGGATAGCTGCTCACGGCATCGGTGAAGAGGATTCCTTCGGAAGCCAGGCGGTCGAGGTTCGGAGTCTGTACGGGTTCCTTTTCCATGCATCCCATGGCATCGCCCCTGAACTGGTCGGCCATGATGAAGACCAGATTAGGACGTGAGGGCTTGGATTCCGGGCGGGAACATGCCGAGAACGGAAGCACGGCGCCTAAGGCAGAGGTATAAACGAGTAGTGTCAGTTTCATATCAGGGATAAAACAAGCTTCAGTTCAGGTAATTGTGATTTTAAGTCTCTGTTAGATAAAGAGGCGTGCCAAAGATAGGAATAAATGCTTGATCCTTGGCACGCCTAATTTATAATAGATTTAAAAGAGTTCTATCATTACTGGTTGGCAAAGCTACCAGCTTTTACAGGCCATCCCGGATTCTGATAAACAACCGACGTAGAAACGTCGCCACCTTCTTCAGGAGTTGACATGCGGAATACATCGTACGACAACGGAGAGAGGTAGTTGGCTTGTTCGAAACAATAGCCGTTGTACTTGTTTACGAGTTCGTTCTTGCCTTGCGGACGCAGGTATTTGCTGACAGATGCTTCGTTAGGAGCTGTATAGTCAAGTTTGCAGGCTGTGCAAGCAGCTTCAAAACCTGTATGGAATTCATCCCAGTAGTTCATACCTTCTACCCAGTAGTTCTGCATCTTGTCGAGTGCACGCCAGCGGTACAGGTCATCCTTACGCATACCTTCTGCAATCAGTTCGCTACGGCGTTCACGACGGATGTTGTAAAGTGTTGCGTCCACCAGCTCGGAGCCTGAGTAACGGGCCAGGTCGATTTCCTTAGTCAGATCGGTAGCTGCAATGGTTTTCTTGTAATCTGGATCTACACTTGCACGGGTACGCAATTCTGTCCAGAAATTTTCGAGTGTTTCATCTTCCAGTGTATTATATCTCAAGTAGTAAGCTTCGATATAGTTCAGATAAGCTTCGGCTGCACGGAAAATAGGCAGAGCCAAAGGATAGGCGCTGTTGTAGGTTACATCGTTGTCTACCCAGCCTTTGCGAGGAATATAACCGGTACTGGTTACGCGGATACCACTGGCAGCAATCAATCCAGGATAGCCGTACATGATGTCTTTTCCATTGGAAGTGATGAGTTTGTCACCCGGTTTTGCTACAGAGCTTACCAGGCGCCGGTCGCGGTGTGACATGGTGCTTTCCAGACTCTTGTCGCCTTGATAATAGTTGCCGGCTACATAAATAGGCAGACCGTTGTCCATCAGATAACTATCAACCAATGAGCGGGTAAATCCGGTGTTGTCACCGTGTACAAAGATGTAAGTGTCTGTTTTTGCATTCTCTCCGGTTCCTGTTGTTACATCAATGGAACCGTATCCGTGAGTGGCTCCTAAAACCTGATTCTGTACTTTGGCATCTTCGCTGTACATACGCCACAGCAGCACTTCATTGCGTTGTCCTGAAAGGTCAGTCTGGTTGTACAGGCTTGCATAATCTGGTGATAAGGAAGATGCGAGGCCTACTTCCTTGGCAGACTTGATGGCTTCGTCCAGGAAGAATTCAATTTCCTTGTTCATGTCAGTATGGAAGGAAGCGGCATCACCCGGCCATCCCGGTCCACCCGGAACACGTGCCGTACCTGCATGGTATTTTTCCCATGTAGCTTCGTACAAAGCCACGCGTGACTTGAGCAGCAAAGCACATTCGCGGTTCAGACGATGAGCTGTAAAACTGTTTGATTTGGAGTACATCCGTTCACTGGCATTGTCCAGGTCGCTCAGGATAAAGCGGGCTACTTCGTTACGTGGCTTACGTTTGTTGGCTTCTACGTTGGCTGCATAGTCCCCATCATTTAATACTTGGGTCAAGATGGGCAGGTCACCATAAGCTTTCAATAGGTTGAAGTAAGCATAGGCACGGAAAAAATACATTTCGCCGATGTAATGCTTCACGTTGTCACTTAAACTCAATGTGCCTTTTTTTATGTTTTCTTCTGTACGTTCCAGGAAGAGGTTGCAGTTACGAATGTTGCTGAATCCGTCATAGCTACCAGTAGAAGGTACTTGAATACGCTGAGGGAGGAAATTATCCACCTGATCTACTGTCGTCATGTCATCACTGTTGTTGTCTGTAGTGAAGTATCCGAAAGTACCCGTACCTGTGCCGTGATCGGGCAGTAAGCCGTACATGTTGTGGCAATAAGGCTCCAACTGGTTTTCGGCAGTGAAGAAGTTGCCGTCTACATTGTCTGAAATAGGTTCTTTATCCAAGAAGTCTGAGCAGGAAGTTCCTACCAGCAAGGTAGCCGAAAATAAAAATATATATTTCAGTTTCATAATCATAGATGCTTTAATTGGTTATAAGGTTACGTTTACGCCACAAGAGAGTGTACGGCTCAACGGATAAGTCATACCGTTCTGATACAATGCTTCCGGGTCGAAGTTTTTGTTGATGGAAGTACCTGTCCACAAGTTATCGCCTGAGAAGAATACTCTGACGCGTTCCAGTCCGATTTTGTGAACCCAGGCTTTCGGCAAGGTATAACCAATCTGCAGGTTCTTCAGACGGATATAGGCTGCATTCTGTACAAATTGTGACTGGCTCTGGCGGTTCTGGTTAGATTTCCAAAGTGGACGCGGATAGTAGGCATTGACGTTTGCCCCCAACGGGTCACCTTCCGGGCGGAAGAAATTCCAGTGTTCCTTGTATCCGGTAGAAGACCATGCGTCGCCGTCTACACCCCAGAATACCATACCGCTCAGTAAATAATCGCGTTTAGCTACACCCTGGAAGAAGATGCTCAGGTCGAAACCTTTCCATTCAGCACCGATGTTCAAACCGAAACGGAAGCGTGGAGTGTAGTTACCGATAATCTTGCGGTCTCCCGGATTGTCTACTGTATTTTCTCCGTTGGTGATTTTACCGTCACCATCCAAATCGGCATACATCATGTCACCGGCTTTCCATCCGGAAGCAGCAAGAGTAACATCAGGAATAGTGTTCTGGTCTACTTTTTCCAGATGTTTTGCCATTTCTTCGTCTGTTTTGGCCATACCTACAGATTCATATCCCCAGATTTCTCCTAAATACTGTCCGGTGTAATAAGTGGAAAGTGATTTGCTGGCATTGGGGTATTCTGTAATCTTGGTACGTGAATCAGAAAGGTTGAATGCTATATTGTAGTTGAATTCACCGATACGGTCTTGCCAGTTCAGCTGGAATTCCCATCCTTTGGTACGCAAAGAGGTATTGTTGCGTTTAGGAGCTTCTGCACCCACAATCGGAGAGATTTCCTGTGCCGGTCCTACCATGTCTTTTGTGTCACGGATAAAGTAGTTGAAGTAACCGCTCAGACGGTTGTTGAAAGCACCAAAGTCTACACCGTAGTTATAGCTGTATACACGTTCCCAAGTCAGCAGGGAGCTTACCAGTCCCGGTGCACCTGCGATGTTTGATTTGTTGGCCATATCGAGCAACCAGCGTCCGCCTGCGTCAGGACTACCTACTGTTACATTCTGAATAGCATAAGTAGGATAGTAAGAATCTGTGTTCTGGTTACCGAGGCTACCATAAGAGAAGCGGGGTTTCAATGTGTTGACCCATTTGCTCAGCGGTTCCCAGAAGGACTCGCGTGCAACGTTCCAACCGATAGATACAGATGGGAATGTAGCCCAGCGGCTGTCTGCCTGGAAACGGGAAGAACCGTCACGGCGGATGTTGAATTCAAACAGATAACGTCCGTCAAAGTCGTAGTTCAAACGGCCGAAATAACCTAAGGAAGCCCATTCTCCACGGTAAGCACCGTTACTCTGTGTACCGGTAGATGTATTGACATCGGGATTATTATCGTTCATCACGTCCGAACGTTTTGCCCATACGTTGTTGTAGCGGTAGCTTTCGCTGTTCATACCAAGCATTACCTTCAAATTATGCTTTTCAAGGAAATTGAGACTATAGTCGGCATAAAGTGAAGTGGTAATCATTGTTTCACGCTGCTGTTCGCTGTAAGCCCATGTCTTACCGGCTGCCAGGTCGGCGTCACCACCCAGCCACTGTTCTGGAATAGGATTGTTGTTTTTGTCATAGAGATATACTCTGGCTACATTGTAAAGATGTTCGAAGCTGCCTGTACGCAGAGCCAGGTCACCGTGAATGGTCAGTCCCTTCATTGGGGTCAGAATCAGGCTACCTTGTGTGAAGTAGGTATCATCTTGCGTATTGGAACGTCCGCCTGAAGTCAGCTGCATCAGTTTCGGGTTACGGGTATAGTGACCGTTTTCCATCGTCCCTGTTTCTGGTGTATTTTCTCGTATTGCTGTTAATGTCCGGTATTCATACAGGAATTATCGTAGGTATGAATGCCAGACGCATCCATTTGGTGATTTCTGCACTGATGCGGGCACTGGCATTGTAACGTTTCTTGTTGTCGTTTGCGTAGTTCATCTGTCCGTCCTGGCTCAGGAATGCTTATTGTATTTTTTCATTACCACCCGACAAGCTTACGTTGTGTTCTTGTCCGAAAGCGGTCTTGTCAATGAAGTTGCGTGGCCAGTTCTGGTTGTCATTGGAGTTCTGGTTGAAAGCAAAGCAGTTACCGTTCTGTGAAAGAGACGGGTCGGCAGTGGTAGTAATTTCACCGCGCATGTACTGTTGGATACGATCCATTGTGATGTCCGAGAAGAAGTGTGCTTCACCGGAACCTGTGTTGTCGATGGCACGGTTGAAATACTGTGCAAAGGTATAAGCGTCAAGCATATCGGGGATGTTGGTCGGACGAGACCAGCGCAGGTTGTTAGAGTACGAGATGCTTGTCTTACCCTGCTTTCCTTTCTTTGTCGTAACCAGGATAACACCGAACGGAGCACGAGAACCGTAGATGGCAGCAGAAGCCGCATCCATCAATACCGAGATGTTGTCGATGTCCTGCGGGTTCAACTGGTTCAGGTCGCCTGCTACACCGTCAATCAGCACGAGGGGAGAAGCGCTGGAACCTGTTCCCAAGTTACCTGTACCGCGGATGTTGAAAGAAGGATTGGCATCCAGTTTACCACCGGCATCAGGAATGCTCACATTCAATCCTGGAACAACACCCTGCAAAGCCTGACCTACAGATGTTACCGGACGAGATTCCAGTTTCTTGTTGTCTACCGAAGCCACGGCACCGGTCAGGTTCACTTTCTTCTGTGTACCGAAACCTACTACTACCACTTCATCGAGTGTCTGAGTATCTTCCGACAAAGTGACCTGATAAGAAGTCTTTCCTTTTTGTACGGGGATTTCCTGGGTTTGATAACCGATGTAGGAAACTACCAATGTACTTCCTGAGGCAACGTTGTTCAGCTGGAAGTTTCCGTCCAGGTCGGTGATACAACCGTTGCTTGTACCTTTAACTACTACTGAAGCTCCGATGATGGGCTCATTCAGTTTCTTGTCTGTAACAATTCCGGAGATGCTCACCTGTTGCGCTTGCAGTGGTAATAGTCCCGCCAGCAAGGCTATGAGCAGAGAGATGAATTGTGTTTTCATGTGACTCATGGTTTTAAGATTAAAGTTTATATATAGATGGTTAAACAAGTTTTCAGGTTTTCCTGTTGCAAATCTCCGAAATAAATGGTGTAAGGGCAGTGGGTAAACGTTGCATTAACAGTCGGTATTCTTCTTATCTGCGTTTTTATGGGGGTAAAAACTGTTTTTTTTACCGGTATTCTGACTTTTTAGACAAGATTTTTGTTTCTTTGCGCAACCATTACATAGCTTAATCTGAGAAATGAAAAATATATACTGCCTGCTCATTGTATCTTTTCTTTGTATTTTCTCGCTTCTTCCGGCGGGTGCACAGACACTTTCCGAGAAGGATTTTCAGGTATTGAACATGAACGACGGATTGTCGGACAATGACATTCATTCCGTGGCAAAGGATACGGAGGGATTCATGTGGTTCGGAACCGGCAGCGGACTGAACCGTTACGACGGACGTACCTTCAAAGTGTTCCGGATGCCGGGAATCTCTTACCGGAGAATAGACAGGGTAGTATCGCTGGATACGGATTACCTGCTTCTCCGTTCGGAACAGAACCTGTTCTTGTTCGACAAGAAATACGAACGCTTTCTTCCCGTGTGCGATTCGGTGAGCAAACAGCCTGTGATGTTCGCCGATTTTGTGGCCGATTCTGACGGCAGTTGCTGGGGCGTATCTTCCGGTGAATTGTCGGAAGTGAATTTCCCGTCCTCCTTTGTGCAGGACACAGCGTTTGTCTCTGTGCGTCATGTGGTGAACAATTCACAAAGTGATCCGTTTGTGGTGCTGTGTATGGGAGAAGACGGGAAGATGCTGTATTGTGCAAGCCGGAATGGAACTGTCTATCGTTTTACGCCCGGACAAAGGCAGTTGAAGAAAGTCTGTGACGGGCAGTTGTCGTCCGGCAGGTGGGTATCTTGTTTGCTGAACGATGATTCGTTCATCTGGATTCCTACCGTGGGTGACGGATTGTATGGTTACGACCTGACAAACGGAAAGTTGCATCACTGGCAGTATATTTCAGAAAGAATGGGGGAGCAGCTGTCGCATAACGATGTCTTTCGTTTGCTCCCGATAGGGAATTCCCGGTACCTGGCCGTTACATGGAACGGATATACTTTGTTGAGTCTTACGCCGGAACGGGAAATCAAGTTGCGCGATTTTCAGTCTTTCATTCATAACGGAAAACAATATTTCGAGACACGCATGATTTCGGGCTATTACGACGAGGAAGGATTGTTGTGGATTGGCACCGAAGGAGGAGGGGTGCTGTTTTCCGACTTGCGCCAGCTGTTTTATCACCAGTATGCACAGACCCGTTCCAATGAAATCTGTGGCATCCAGATGGACGAAGATGGTTACGTCTGGCTGGCTACGTTTCACAAGGGAGTGTTGCGGAGCACGCAGCCTTTTGACGTATCACATTCGCTGTCGTTTGAATCGTTTGATACCGGCATTCCGGGCCTGAAAACCGTGCTTTGCAGTTCGCCGGACAAGAATGGAGGTTTTTGGTTCGGTACGCAGGACGGACGGGTGCTTCGTTGCGGAAAAGACCGGAAATGGGATGACATGCGGATTGGCACTCTTGGACAGCCTTCTCCAGTGGTATGGAGCCTGCTTATGGTTTCGGACGAACAGTGCTGGGCGGGTACCAGCGACGGCCTGTACTGGGTGGATTTTCAGCGGGGAACTTCAACGCACATCGGCTGGAGTAATCCGCAAATCCCGGATCATATCCATATACGTGCGTTGTGCGCCGGTGATAATTAGACTTTATGGCTGGGAACCGGAAGAGGCTTGCTTCGGCTGTGGATGAGCGGTACCAAGGTGCTGCGGACACATGCCGGATACGAAGCCAGGGCCGGTATGCCGGATACGGAAATCGAAGTCCGTGCCCTGCTGTATGGGACAGACAAGAAGCTGTGGGCAGGATACGCCGGAAGCGGTCTGGTGGCCTGTTCGCCGGAAGGAGACAGCATCCTGACCCGTTATACTACCGCCCAGGGGTTGTGCAGCAATTTTGTGACCGCACTGGCCGAAGACAATGACCACTCTCTTTGGGTAGGCTCCAACTCCGGTATTTCCCGCCTGAGCCGTCATTTGCAGTCATTCTATAACTATTATATTTCGGGTAGCAACCGCTCCGTCTTTTTCGGCAAGGACTTTCTTTTCTGGGGAAACCACAGCATGCTGACCTATTTCCGTCCTTCCGACCTTCGCTTTAATTATCCGAAGGAAAAGGGGCTGGTGATTTTTACCGACCTGGAAGTGAACCATACTCCCGTGCAAATCGGGCAGAAGGTCAACGGGCAGGTGGTGTTGCCCCAGTCGTTGCTTTATACTTCCGAACTGCACCTGACACATGAAAACCGCAGTTTCTCCCTGCTGTTTACTAACTTGCTCTATCTGACCAAACTTCAGAAATACCTTTTCCGCCTGTATCCTTATCAGGAGGAATGGATTATGGCCGATGAAGGAGAAAAAATCTCGTATGACCGTTTGCCGGCCGGTACCTATACCTTTCAGGTGAAGACCATTTTCCAGGACCAGAGTGAAGGGGATGTCAGTACCCTGAAGGTGGTGATTGCTCCTCACTGGAGTGAAACTCTCTGGTTCCGTCTGCTTGTGGCAGCTGGCTTGATTAGTATCGTGTTGATTTACCTGCATCGTGTGCGATTGAAGCAAAAGCGGATACAATATGAACTGCGCCTGGAGCATGAACTGTTTACGGTCAATATGGAACGAAACAAGGAAGTGGAACTTCGCAAGGAGCGTGAGGCTTTCTTCACGATGGCAGCCCATGAACTGCGCACTCCGCTTACCCTTATCTTGTCTCCGCTGCGTGAACTGCTCTCCAAAATTACACCCGCACATCCGTTTTATAGTCGTCTGTCCGTCATGTTCAAGTATGCCGAAGGACTGCATACTCTGACCGACTCTAGTACCACGACGCAGATTGGATGGTCCTTTATATCCAGAAAGCGGAAGCGGGCATGGTGAAACTGCGTCTGTCTGCGGTAGACGTGCTATCCCTGATGAGGGATGTGGCAGAAGGTTTTCAGCCGCTGGCGGCCGAACGCCGGATAACGTATGCATGGGTGCAGGGGTCGGAACATATTACGATATGGGCCGACCGGGAGAAACTTTCATCGGTCATTCAGAATCTGATTTCGAATGCCTTTAAATACACACCCGAAGGAGGAAAAATCAGTCTCTCGGTAGAACGGAAGGAGTTCGATCAGAAACCTTTCTGCTGCATTTCGGTGACGGATACCGGAAAAGGAATAGATGCCGGATTGCTGCAGCATATTTTTGAGCCTTTCGTAACCGGCGATGCAGATCCGTCAGTTTCTACCCGCATGGGAGTGGGACTGAAAATCGTGAAGCACATCGTGGAGATGCATCACGGACGAGTGAACGTGGAGAGTGAACCGGGAAAAGGAACATCGTTCGCTGTGTACCTGCCCGAAGGAAAATCGCATTTCGAAGAAGACGACTGCACGTGGGATGAAACTCCGGACGCGGATGATAAAGAAAAGGGAAGAGAAAATATCTCAGACCTGATGCTGTTGCCGGAAGCGGAAGAAACCTCACAGAAAACGGAGGAAGAACGTACCGCCGCCCGCCAGACGGTGCTTATCATAGAAGACAATACCGACATGCGCCGTTACCTGCGCGACCTGATGAAGAAATACTATCGGGTACTGGAAGCGGAGAACGGGGAAGAGGGAGTGAAGGTGGCCGTAGAACAAGTGCCCGACCTGGTACTGTCGGATGTAATGATGCCGGTGATGGACGGCTTTACCTGCTGTGCCGAGTTGCGCAAGCGGAAGGAAACGGCTCACATTCCCATTCTGCTGCTCACGGCCAAGGCAGAGGATAAGGACAGTGTGGAAGCTTCTTATCGTGGAGCCGACGATTATGTGCGTAAACCGTTCAATCCGGAAGTGCTGCTGGCCAAGGTGGCCCATCTGCTCGACATGCGTCGTCGCTTGAAGCAGATTTACACCCGTACGCTGCTACATACTTCTTCCGTATCGGCAGAGAAACCCGAAGGCACCGAAAGTGAGTTCATGCAACAGGTGCTGTCGTGCATCGAGGGCCATGCCAGCAATCCCGAGTTTAATGTCAAAGTGCTGGCCGGAGAACTCCACATGAGTCAGGCTACGCTCTACCGCAAACTGAAACAGCACACCGACCTGTCGGCTGTGGAACTGATTCGCCACATCCGCATGACGCAGGCCGCATTCCTGCTGATGGAAACCAGTCTCCCGGTCACGGAGGTAGCCGAGCGCGTGGGCTTCAATGATCTGCCCACGTTCCGCAAGCATTTTACGGATATGTTTGGCGTGTCTCCTTCCAAGTATGCGGAGGATAATCAGAAGAACAAGTAAAAAGACGGTTCAGCCCCTTTGCTGCGTTCTGTATTCATTGGGACTGTGACCTACCAGCCGCTTGAACATGCGGCTCATGTGCTGCGGATACTGGAAGCCCAGGCTGTAGGCAATCTCACTCATGGGCTTGGTGGTAGAAAGCAGCATGTCCTTGGCTCTTTCCATTACCTTTGACTGGATGTATTCGGAAGCCGTCTTTCCCGTCTGCTTACTGATCATGTCGCCGAAATAGTTGGGCGAGAGGAATACCCGTTCAGCAAAATATTTCACCGTAGGCAATCCTTCTTCCTGAGGTGTCTGGCCGTCGAAGTACTCATCCAACAGCTGCTCAAAGCGTACGATGATGTCCTTGTTGGAGGCTTCGCGTGTGGTGAACTGCCGCTCATAGAAACGCATGCAGTAATCCAGCAGCAGTCCGATGTTGGCCGTAATCAGCCGCCGGCTGTGCTTGTCGGCAGGACGTCTCAGCTCCGTATCGATTTTATGCAGGCAGTCTATCACCGTGTGCCGTTCTTCTTCCGAGAGGTGCAAGGCTTCGCGGGCTTCGTAAGAGAAGAAAGAATAATTCCGGATATCGTGTCCCAGTTGGGTACCATGAATCAAGTCCGGATGGAAGAGCAGTCCGTATCCGGTGGGACGCGTTCCTTCCTGTGCGTGGATGGAAGCCACCTGTCCCGGTGCAAAACAGACAATGGTTCCTTCCTGGTAGTCGTAAGGCTGCCGGCCGTAGGTAATGTCTCCGCAGAGCGTATCTTTCAGAAACAAGGCATAGATGCCATAATTTATGGTAAATGGCTGTGCAGGCTGAGTAATCTTTGAAAGGTCTACCACGGTAACCATGGGATGATACGTCTCCACTTTGAAGAATTTGTTGTATTTATCCACTGTGTCCAGTTCTATCACTTCTTCTTTCATCATCTGTCAATTTTATTTTCGGGCAAATGTAATACTTATTCTCGGGAATACCTATATCCGTGTTATAGAATGGCAGATATAAAACAAATGTAAAATCGAGCATTGGGGTAGAAACATCGGTAATTTGTATCATTGTCTATGGTTTCTTTTGCGTAATTTTGCCACATCCATAATTAAAACGACAAAAAGGAACAAACAATGAAGAACTTTGACTATCAAACCCCGACCCGTCTGATTTTTGGCCGGGATGTAGTGTCTGGACTGCCAGAGGTGATGCGCCCGTTCGGACGTCGCATTCTGTTGACATACGGTGGCGGAAGCATTAAGCGTATCGGCCTGTACGACCGCGTGAAAGAATTGTTGAAAGACTTTGAGATTTTTGAACTGGGTGGTATCGAGCCGAACCCCAAATACTCTACCAGTGTAGTGGAAGGCGTACGCATCTGCAAGGAACAGCAGATTGACGTGATTCTTTCTGTGGGTGGCGGTTCGGTACTCGACTGTTCGAAAGCCATTGCCGGAGGTGCCAAATACGACGGCGAGACCTGGGACTTGATTATCGGCAAGGCTCCTACGCTGGCTGCACTGCCTATTGTGGACATCCTTACCCTGGCCGCTACAGGCAGTGAGTACGATGCCGGAGGAGTCATTTCCCGCACAGAGACCAACGACAAGGTGGCCTACATTGATCCGCATCTGTTCCCGGCCTGCTCTTTCCTTGACCCGACCTACACCTTTACGGTCAATGCCAAGCACACGGTGGCAGGAGTGGCCGATGCCATCAACCATGTGATGGAACAGTATTTCACTCATGCCTCCAATTCCGTGGCCGACGGTTTCTGTGAAACACTGGTAAAAACCCTGATGCAATATGCTCCGATTGCACTGGAGAAACCGGACGATTACGAAGCACGTGCCGAAATCATGTATGCCTGCACCTTTGGCTGCAACGGCCTGCTGGCTCTCGGTACCGGCGGTTCTCCCTGGCCCATGCACGGCATCGAACATGCCTTGTCGGGATATTATGACATTACGCATGGAGAAGGTCTGGCCATCATTACACCACACTGGATGCGCCACGTGCTCAACGAGCGCACACAGGAACGCATCGTGAAATTTGGTGTGAACGTCTTCGGACTGGCTGCCGATCAGGCTCCGTCGGAAATTGCCGAGCAGACCATCGCACGTACCGCACAGTTCTTCAAGAGCTTGGGCATGCCGATGACTTTGCGTGAGGTAGGCATCGACGATTCCCGTCTGGAAGAAATGGCACACCACATTGCCGTGAATGAGGGGCTGGACGCACCGGGCACGTTTGCTCCACTGAACGAGCAGGACATCCTTTCCATTCTGAAGGCTGCACTGTAAACAATATGAAAATGCGGGGAATGGTAGACAAGCCGTTCCCCGCATTTTTTTAATCGCCGAGCATGGAATTTAGCAGGTCCATAATGACCATTTTCCGGAAAAGCCAGTGGCACATGCCACCAGGGATGCGCTGTATGTAGCCGCTATCAAGATCGATTACATAAAGCGGACGTATGCGCCAGCTGTAGTTGTAGCGGTTCTGCCAGTCGTACATGCAGTATTCCCACCATCCTTCGTCGGGACGCCACCATTCTCCCGTCACATAATTATTCTCCAGTCCCCAGCGGGTGGCTTCCAGTGCGTTGGGTTTCCCGCATTGATAATACACATGATAAGGCGCCATGCCAAGGTCGAGCGTACTTCCCAGTGTTACGCGACAGACGATGATGGCTCCTGCGGAATAATGTCGGGCCGTACTGCGTGCCGGTGCA
>OGDB01000234.1_pt1 | contig 16793 bp, 11 predicted proteins | sample 1570361 | NCBI WGS metagenome assembly OGDB01 (sample SAMEA2582173, study PRJEB24529) | metagenome | biome: Human gut stool | place: China | collected 2011 | reverse complement strand
AAAGTATCATCTTTGCAGATAGATTTTTAGTATTGAAAGGTTTAAACAGAATATTGAATTATAATGTTAAGTAAGAAAATACTTGTTGGTTCATGGCTTTTAGCTAGCTCTACAGTGGTGTGTGCGCAAATAAGCACTAACTCACCTTATACACGTTATGGACTTGGGGACATGTTCGACCAGAGCTTTACAAACAATGCAGCAATGGGAGGAGTAGGTTATGCACTCCGGACACCCGAGCATATAAATGCCATGAATCCAGCTTCTTATACGGCTGTCGATTCTCTTTCTTTTATTTTTGATGCCGGAATGTCTTTAAAAAGTTCCAACTTTCAGGAAGGGAAATACAAAGCCAATGCCAAGAACTCCAGCTTCGACTATATCGGAATGCAGTTTCGCTTGCATCCTAGACTGGGCATGACGATTGGATACACTCCTTTTTCTACAGTGGGGTATAACTTTACCCGTTCAAAAGAAATAGAGAATAGCAGCGATGTTACCATATCCAATAATTTTTACGGAGATGGAGGATTGCAGCAAATTTTTGGAGGTGTTGGATTCAAGATTCTGGATAATTTATCTATCGGTGCTAATATCGGTTATTTATATGGTAAGCTCAATTACCAGACGACAGCCAGTCTCAGCAACGGTGGCGACCAGACCATAACCTACAATACGGTATCTATCAGCAGTTATAATGCAAGCTTTGGTCTTCAATATACCCAGCCGATAAACAAACAAAATGAATTGACTTTAGGTCTTACCTATAGTTTAGGACATACCTTAAACGGACATGATACCCAAGGAACACAGATTACTAACGGAACTAATTATTCTGTCGTAAACCAGCAACAAATAGATGACTCTTACGGAATACCTCATATATATGGAGGAGGTTTAGCCTGGAAACATAAAAAGAATCTGACAGTAGAAGTGGATTATACGCTGCAAAAATGGAGCGGAGTAAAATACAACAATCGGACAGATTTATACCAAAACCGTTCTAAAGTAGCCATCGGAGCTGAATTTTTACCAAAAGAATTCGGACGAAGCTATCTTAGCCGTATACGCTATAGAGCGGGTGCCTATTATGCGAACTCTAATCTCCAAATTCCAGTGTCACAAAATATGATAGACGGTCCTAAAGAATATGGTGTCAGCGTCGGATTAGGTTTACCGTTAAAGCTATACCAACGAAACAGCGTATTAAGTATTACCGGACAATACATCCATGCCAATCCTTCTGTAAGCGACATGCTATCGGAAAACCGATTTGTCTTGAAAATTGGATTGACATTCAACGAACACTGGTTCATGAAATGGAGAGTAAATTAATATGAAAATAAACACAATGAACAACTAATCTTACATACGATGAAAATGAAAATGTTTACAATGCTGTGTGCTTTATCTTTGGGTACCACAGCAGCTTTCGCTCAGAAAGGTGTAGAAGACGGATCTCGTTTCGGACATGGAGAAGACAGTATCCGTTGTTTGCAGAACATCAGTATTTACAGTGAATACGTAAAGACTGACAACTTTACAGATGCATACAAGCCTTGGATGGCTGTATTTACAGAAGCACCTTTAGCTCAGGTTAGTACTTATACAAACGGAGCTAAGATTTTGCGTGCTTTAATTGCCAGTTCTAAAGATGCTGCTCAGCAGAAAAAGTATCTGGATGAATTGATGGCTGTACATGACCAACGTATCAAATACCTTGACGGATTGAACCAGTTGGTAAAAACTCCTACTACAAAAGGTTCTATCCTTGGTATGAAAGCTCACGATTACATCATCTTCTCAGGTGCTAATGTTGACGTAAACAAGGCATACCAGATGGTAAAAGAAGCCGTTGATTTGGAAAAAGCTACATCTGATTATTTCATGTTCCAGGATTTGATGGATATCTCTGCTCGTAAATTAAAGAGTGATGACACTCATAAAGAACAGTTTATTCAAGACTACCTGACAGCATCTGGTTATGCAGATGAAGCTCTGAAAGCTGCTACTAAAGAAAGAGACAAAAAACTGCTGAAAACAGCAAAAGATAACGTAGATGCATACTTCATCAACAGTGGTGCTGCAAGCTGCGAAAACTTGCAGGCTATCTATGGCCCGAAAGTAAGCCAGAACAAGACAAATCTGGATTACCTGAAGCAGGTTATCAATGTAATGCAGATGCTGAAATGTACAGAAGAAGAAGCTTATTTCGTTGCTTCTGAAGCTGCACATGCGATGGAACCTACAGCAGCAACAGCCGCTGGATGTGCTTACATGTACTACAAGAAAGGTGACTTGGACAAGAGCGTACAGTACTTTGACCAGGCTATCGAACTGGAACAGGAAGCAGAAAAGAAAGCAGACTATGCATATAGTGCAGCAGTGGTATTGTTCAGCAAAAAACAGTTGAGCAAGGCTAAACAATATGCAAACAAAGCTATCTCTTTCAACGGAAGCTACGGAAAAGCTTATATCCTGATTGCACAGATGTATGCATCAAGCCCGAATTGGAGCGACGAAGCAGCTTTGAACAAATGTACTTACTTTGCAGCCATCGATAAATTGCAGCGTGCAAAGAGCGTAGATCCTAGCGTAGCAGAAGAAGCTCAGAAGCTGATCAATACATACGCCGGACATACTCCGAAAGATGAAGACCTCTTCTTCCTTGGTTTGAAGAAAGGTAACTCGGTAACAATCGGCGGATGGATTGGTGAAACAACAACCATCAGATAAGTATATGTCAATCAGACTTAAAGAACACATATATAAATTATTTATCAACATAACAGTTGCCACATGGGCAACTGTTATGTTTCTTTTTGTTCCTGCATGCGGGAGCAAAGAAAAACCTACTGCTGCAGCCGTAAAAGAAGGAGACTCTCTTCCCGACATGCGTACTACAGGAGTAACTACCCTCGTATCTGACTCAGGAATGATCAGATACAAGATTATTACAGCAGAATGGCTTATCTACAGCCACCGGAATCCTCCGTTCTGGGCGTTTGAAAAAGGAATCTATCTGGAGAAATTCGACAGTCTTTTCCATGTAGATGCAAGTATCAAAGCTGACACAGCTTATTACTACGAGCCCAAGAAACTATGGGAGCTACGTGGAAACGTCCATATTCAAAGCCAAAGAGGCGACAAATTCGACACGGAACTAATGTTCTGGGATCAGGACAAAGAGAAAATCTATTCTGATAAATTTATCCGTATCGAACAAATTGACAAGGTACTGACTGGATACGGTTTCGAATCCAATCAGCAAATGACCGAATACCAAATCTATAACAACACGGGAATCTTTACCGTTGAAGACAATGCTGTCCAGGCAGACAGCACACAAACTTCCAAATAAAACTATTAGTATGGAGCTTATCATCCAACTACTTATATCTATGGTGTTTTCACCCTATTTTTCAGGTCTGGAAACCGCCTGTGTATCTTCCCACAAATTACGTTTTGAAATGGAAAAGACGAACAATGTATCGTCTTATATCCTTTCCGTATTCTACCGACACTCTAATAATTTCATTTCCACCATGTTGGTAGGAAACAACATTGCATTGGTCATCTATGGTATCTTGATGGCTCAACTTATTGAACATTATATACTTGCAGATGTGATTTCAAATCAGGCACTGCTTGTTCCTATAGAAACCGTAATTTCCACATTGATTATTCTTGTCACTGGAGAATTTCTTCCCAAAACACTCTTCAAGATTAATCCTAACGCTACTCTGAAATTTTTCAGCGTACCGACATTTGTATGCTACATCATACTCTACCCCATCAGCCGTTTTTCATCGCTGCTTTCAAGCGGTATTCTTCATCTTGTGGGGGTAAAGACAAACAAAGAAGACCGGGAAAAGGCATTTACCAAAGTCGATCTGGATTACTTTATCCAAAGTAGTATCGAAGAAGGAAAAGAGGGAGAAGAAATTGACAATGAAATCAAAATATTCCGCAACGCACTTGATTTCTCCAATGTCAAAATACGTGACTGCATGATTCCACGAACGGAAATCATAGCTGTGGATTTTGATACTCCGCTCACTGAACTTAAAAAGGTATTTATTGAAAATGGTATCAGTAAGATAATCGTTTACAAAGAAAATATCGACAACATTGTGGGATACATTCATTCATCTGAAATGTTCCGCAGCAACAACGAATGGCAAAACGGTATTCGTAGCATTCCCTTTGTGCCAGAAACAATGGCTGCCCACAAACTGATGCGAATATTCAAACAGCAAAAGCGATCACTGGCTGTAGTAGTAGACGAGTTTGGAGGCGTTTCAGGTATCGTGGCACTGGAAGATCTGATTGAAGAAATTTTAGGCGACATTGAAGATGAACATGATACCACATCCATCGTCGCAAAGCAGATATCGGAAAACGAATACATCTTCTCCGGAAGAATAGATATAGAAAAAGCCAATGAAACCTTTGGCCTGAATCTGCCTGAGAGCGAAAACTACCAGACCATCGGTGGACTTATTCTGAATGAATGTCAAAGCATACCCAAAGTAAACGACGTCATTCAGACTGAGAATTTTACCTTCAAAATTATCAAAGTAAGCGCCAATAAAATAGAATTGGTCAAACTGTTTACCACGAAATAAGCATTTTTTTGAGAGAAAATAGTGACTAAACAGTATTTTTTGTATCTTCGTGCGCTAATAACAGAACTATAAAAACAATAAACAAAAAAATAATAACTTTAAATGGCAACTTTACAAAAAATTCGAAGCAAAGGACCTTTGTTGGTCATCGTAATCGGTCTTGCCCTTTTTGCATTTATTGCCGGTGACGCATGGAAAGTACTCCAGCCGCACCAAGGTAAACAAGACGTAGGAGAAGTGAACGGGGAAGTTCTCAGTGCACAAGATTATCAGAAAATGGTGGACGAACTCAGTGAAGTCATCAAACTGACCAATGGATTGAATTCGCTGACAGAAGACCAGTTGAACAATGTAAAAGATCAGGTATGGCAAAGTTATGTCAACAACAAGCTGATTGCTGAACAGGCAGAAAAATTAGGCTTGAAAGTGACAGACGCTGAAATACAGAGCATCATTGACCAAGGCACACACCCGCTGCTGATGCAGACTCCTTTCCGCAACCCCCAGACTGGTATGTTCGATAAAGATATGTTGAAGAAATTCCTGGTAGATTATGCAAACCTGAATGCAAGCCAAATGCCTGCACAGTATGTAGAATACTATCAGAAAATGGGTGCTTTCTGGCAGTTTGTAGAAAAGACTTTGGCACAAAGCACTTTGGCTGAAAAATACCAGAACCTGGTAACAAAATCTTTAATCTCTAACCCTGTAGCTGCTGAAGATGCATTCAACTCACGCACAGAACAGAGCGACCTGTTGTTAGCTGGTGTTCCTTACAGCTCTATCAATGATTCTACAGTTCAGGTTTCTGACAGTGAAATCAAAGACCGCTACAACGAAAAGAAAGAACAGTTCAAGCAGCTGGTAGAAACACGCGACATCCGTTACATCGACGTAAAAGTAGTTCCGTCTGATGCAGACCGTAAGGCTGTAGAAAAAGAAGTAACTGAGTACAGCAACCAATTGGCTAGCACAACAGCTGATTTTGGAACTTTCGTTCGTTCTACAGGTTCTTCAGTAAACTACTCTGATGTTCCGGTAAGCAAATCCGTATTTCCTGCAGACGTAGCTTCACGCCTCGACTCTACAAATGTAAACGAAGTATACGGTCCTTACTACAATCAGACAGACGATTCATTCAATGCATTCAAGTTGCTTGCAAAAGTTTCTTCTCCTGACTCAATTCAGTTCCGTCAGATTCAGGTATATGCTGACACTGAAGAAAAGACAAAGACACTGGCCGACAGTATTTACAATGCATTGAAAGGTGGTGCTGACTTCGCAGCCGTAGCTAAGATTTACGGACAGACAGGTGAAGCAACTTGGGTAAACGCACAGAGCTGGGAAGGTTCTGAACTGGATGCAGACAACAGCAAGTTCATCAACACATTGCTGAACCAGCCTGTAAACGAACTGGCTAACCTCAACATGGGACAAGCTAACCTGATTCTGCAGGTAATGAACAAGAAAAGCATGCAGACTAAATACAAAGTAGCTGTCGTTAAACGTGAAGTAGAATTCAGCAAAGAAACTTACAATGCAGCATACAACAAATTCAGCCAGTTTGTAGCACAGAACACTACTATCGACTCAATGGTGAAGAATGCAGAAGAAAGCGGTTATACACTGATGCCTCGCACAGACCTTTCAAGCGCAGAACACTATGTAGGTGGCGTACGTTCTACTCGTGAAGCACTGAAATGGATTTTTGCTGCGAAACCAGGTGAAGTTTCTCCGCTGTATGAATGTGGTGAAAACGACCATCTGATGGTAGTTGCTCTTGACAAGATTCATGAAGCCGGTTATCGCGACATCAACTCAGTAGCTGAAATGCTGAGAGCTGAAATCCGCCGCGATAAGAAAGCTGAAAAGATTATGGAAGAAATGAAGAAGTATAATTCCATTGCTCAGGTGAAGGGAATGAAGGATGCTGTAAGTGATTCTGTAAAACACGTTACATTCAGTGCTCCTGCTTACATTTCAGTTACACGCAGCAGCGAACCGGTTATCGGTGCTGTAGCTGCTAAGACAGCTGCCAACAAGGTAAGCGCACCTATCAAGGGTAATGGTGGAGTATACATGATTCAGGTATACGCAAAAGAAAAAGGAAGCGAGAAGTTTGATGCAAAACAAGAAGAAACTACATTGACTAACATGGCTGTACGTATTGCAGGTAACCAGTTAATCAATGACTTGTATCAGAAAGCAAAAGTTGTAGACCAGCGCTACCTCTTCTTCTAATGCTTAGTTGAATTAATAAGAATCCTAAATAAAAACAGACCGTTTTGAATGTGAAAGCATCAAAACGGTCTGTTTTTTATTTTAAAAAGCGAATGATTCTCTTTACACCCCCGCATCACTCAACACCACATACACCTGATAATGCGTGGTTGCCTGTACCGGAGTCAGTGACAAATACCCTTGAAGGATACGCCCATCTTGAGCAATCTTTAACGGATAGGCAGATAAACATCTGTGATGATTTTTCAAAGCTTCCCCCTCAGCCGCATAATGTTCCACCACATATTGCCCCGAAGAAGAAGGAGAGACATAACGATCAAAGAACAGGCGAGACACCACTCCCATATTCAAACGAAGATTGATTTCCACACACGGATGCACCACATACCCTCCTGCAACGCGACAAATCATCATATCTACTCCCAAATACCCTTCATAATCATCCTTCAACAGCTGTTGAAGTGCGGAAAGCAGACAGGTTCTTACTTCATGTAAAATCTCCCGAGATACATACGCTGCCAACCGATTCTCAATTTCTGTATTCGATAACAAAAGATTAAGCTTGTAATTTCCATGGGCATCTGTTTCAAACAAAGAATAACCAGCAAAACGGACTCCATTCTGCTTCTCCACATAAAACTCCATCGCAAAATCAACCACTTTGTCATAAATGGGTTCCGCCATCACAGCTCCCTGTACCCTCAGAATACGTGCGGCCCACCCAGCCAGTTGCGCATTCCAACTGGCAGAAGATACTTTCAGCAGTCCTCTCCCACTTCCCGACCATGGAGCTTTCAAAACCAATTCTCCTCTTTCCTGAAGAAACGCTTCCAGTTCAGACAGAGATACACAGGCTTTCATCTCCCCGCAAGTCCCGTCTATCTTCAGTAATTCAGGCAATACCTCCAGACAACGCTGACGAGACGAGAGAAAACGGAAACGCCTGACAGTTTCCTCCGAAGGCAAAAAGCATTCTTCTACTCCTTCTTGTCTGAGCCGATGCACCAAGGCAGGTGTCCACCCCCAGGGGATATAACGACCTGAAGGCCATTCTGCCGTCCAAGCAGTACGCGGCAATAACTCATCGAGCCTTCTTTCAACCTCCATGCTTCCTCCACACACCTCTCTCAACTGCTTCTGCAAAAGAGATACAAGAGCCATATTCTCCACCTTCACACAATTTCCTTCTTCAGCAAACCACCATGGAAGAACAGATAAATCCGCAATCATACGCATAATCTCTGCAGGAGACTTATAATAAGGAGTGAAATTGGCCATCGCCATATCATAATCCGGATTAAACAAATATACGTTCGGAAACATGCTTTTTTCAATTAAAACCCTACAAAAATACGAAAAAACAGCTCCGTATTTCCAACTTCCTCCTCTTCATCGTCGAAAGAAGAATATTTTTTCTCTGAGAGTTTTCTCCTGGAAAAACAAATTCGCAAAAAATCAATGAAAAATATTTCAAACTTAAACCTAAAATAGGGTAAAAACAAGTAATTTTGCACTACGGAAAATATAAAAGAAGAAAGCACACCTTTTTATGCTTAAGAACAGCTAAAAGAAAGTATATTTGCATATCGATAAAACAAAAAGAAAGACAATACAACTAAATACAATACAAAAAGACACTACAACTAAAAGTAAAGAGTTTTAAACATTAACTAAAAACACGAAAGCAATGAAAAGAATGCAACTTACCGGAATCGCACTGCTTTTAATGACAGGCATTCCAGTCATTTCAATGGCACAAGACAAAGTAGAAGCTGATATTGGAGCTGACCTTGTAAGCGGATACATCTGGCGTGGACAGGATTTAGGAAATGTGAGCATCCAACCCTCTGCTTCCGTATCCTACAAAGGCTTCTCCCTTTCAGGCTGGGGTTCTGTAGGACTGGATAAAGAAGATACCAAGGAATTCGACCTTACTTTAGGATACAGTACAGGAGGATTCAGCGTATCTGTCACTGATTATTGGTTTGATGGCGGTCCTGAGTATTTTCACTATGGTGCCCACAACACTTCACATGTGTTCGAAGCACAAGTAGGTTACGATTTCGGTCCCTTAGCCGTGAACTGGTATACAAACTTTGCAGGAGCTGATGGCGTAAAAGCAAACGGTGACCGTGCTTATTCTTCCTACTTCAGCATCGCAGCCCCCTTCAAGTTAGGTGGTCTGGACTGGTCGGCAGAAATAGGTGCTACCCCATGGGAAACCAGTTTCTACAACAATGAGGCAAGCGGATTTGAAGTTTCAAATATATGCCTCGGAGCCAGCAAGGAAATCAAAATCACAGATTCCTACTCGCTTCCCGTATTTGCACAGGCCATTTGGAATCCAGCTACAGAAGGAGCCTACTTTGTGTTTGGCATAAGTTTCTAACCCAAAAGATATACTACAATACAAATACAATACAACATCAATAGGATTAGTGATTTCAAGAGGCAAAAAAGATTATACAGGATAACAAACAATACAAAATACAAATACAATTTATTATGAAAAAGATTGAGGCAATCATCCGTAGAACCAAATTCGAAGAAGTAAAGGAGGCATTATTGGCCGCCGACATCGAATGGTTCTCCTACTATGAAGTAAGAGGTGTCGGAAAAACCCGCGAAGGTCGTATTTATCGTGGGGTAGTATATGATACCAGTTCCATCGAACGAATCCTGATTTCCATCGTAGTGAGGGAAAAGAATGTGGAAAAGACCGTACAGGCCATCATGAAATCGGCCCGTACCGGAGAAATCGGCGACGGACGTATCTTTATCATCCCCGTGGAAGACTCCATCCGCATCCGCACCGGAGAACGGGGCGACATCGCCCTCTACAATGCCGAACAGGAGAAATAAAAGTTTTACAAGCTACTATACAATACATTTACAACTAAAACGAATTGATATATGGATACAACTATGATACTGGATTCAGGGAATACGGCCTGGATAATCGTGGCCACCCTGCTCGTTCTATTGATGACTATTCCGGGCATTGCCTTGTTCTATGGCGGACTGGTCAGACAGAAAAATGTCTTGAGCATCATCATGCAGAGTCTGCTCATCGTAGGAGCAGTCAGCATACTCTGGGTAGCGTTCGGCTACAGTTTCGTATTTGGCAGCAGCCTGATGGAGACTGACAGCGTCTGGAGACATTTCATCGGTGGTTTCGACAAGCTCTTCCTGCAAGGAATCACTACTTCCAGCCTGACTACAGGCCGGATTCCGGAACTGATGTTCGTTCTCTTCCAGTGTATGTTTGTCGTCATTACTCCCGCCTTGATTCTGGGAGCTTTTGCGGAACGGGTCAAGTTTGCCGGTTTCCTGATGTTTACAGTGCTTTGGAGCATCCTGGTGTACATACCGATGGCCCACTGGGTATGGGGAGGAGGTTTTCTCCAGCAGATGGGTGCCATCGACTTTGCCGGTGGAACCGTGGTACACATCAATGCCGGCATCGCAGCCCTGGTCATGGCCATACTGATAGGGAAACGGCGCGATTATAAGATTGGACATCCCATGGCTCCGCACAACATCACCTTCGTCTTTATGGGAACCGCCTTTCTGTGGCTGGGATGGTTTGGCTTCAATGCCGGAAGCGGCCTTTGTGCCGACGGTATCGCCGCCAATGCCTTTCTGGTGACACACCTGGCTACCTGTGTGGCTGCGCTTACCTGGATGGCTATCGACTGGATTTACAACAAGAAGCCGACTACCGTAGGTGCCTGTACGGGTGCAGTATCAGGACTGGTAGCCATCACACCCGCTGCCGGAAGCACCGGTATTCTGGGAGCCTTCTTCATCGGACTGATAACCCCGATAGTCTGTTTCTACATGGTAGCCGTCATCAAGCCAAAGCTGAAATACGATGACACTCTCGATGCTTTCGGTGTGCACGGAGTGGGCGGTATCATCGGTTCTATCCTGACCGGTGTCTTCGCCACCCGTTTCATTACAGGCGAAGAAGGGGCGGAAGGAGCCCTTTACGGTGACTGGCACCAGCTGTGGATACAAGTGGCAGCTACTTTGATTTCCATCGTATTCAGCGCAGTCATGACTTATCTGCTGTTCAAGGTCACAGACAGGATGATAGGCATCCGGGTAGACAAACGGGTAGAGGAAGAAGGGCTGGATATTTATGAGCATGGGGAATCAGCCTACAACCGATAATGATTCTTTGCTGCCGGAAAAGCAACTGTCAGGCTTTTCCGGCAACACAAAAAGACAAATAACAGAATAACTGAATAACAACTAACGAAAAAATTGAAGTATGATGACAAGTTTAAGATTCAATGTCGTTGAAAAAGCGTTTCAGGCCAAGCCGCAACCCGTGGCTGTACCTGACGGCCGTCCGAGTGAATATTTCGGGAAATACGTGTTCAACCGTGAAAAAATGTTCAAGTATCTGCCGAGCAACGTATATGCCAAACTCATTGATGTGATTGCCAACGGTGCCACCCTCGACCGCAGCATCGCCAATGCCGTAGCCGACGGAATGAAAAAATGGGCGATCGAATTAGGGGTGACCCACTATACACACTGGTTCCAGCCGCTGACAGAAGGTACAGCCGAAAAGCATGATGCTTTTGTGGAACACGATGGAAAGGGTGGCATGCTGGAAGAGTTTTCAGGAAAATTGCTTGTTCAGCAGGAATCAGACGGTTCTTCATTCCCCAATGGAGGTATCCGTAATACATTCGAAGCCCGCGGATACAGTGCATGGGACCCGTCTTCACCGGTCTTCGTGGTAGACGACACCTTGTGCATCCCGACCGTATTCATTGCTTATACCGGAGAATCACTCGACTACAAGGCTCCGTTGCTGAAAGCACTGCGTGCCGTAAACAAGGCTGCTCTGGATGTGATGCATTACTTTGACCCTTCTGTAAAGAAAATCATCTCTTACCTGGGATGGGAACAAGAATACTTCCTGGTTGACGAAGGCTTGTATGCTGCCCGTCCGGACTTGCTGCTGACTGGCCGTACCCTGATGGGACACGAAGCTTCCAAGAACCAACAGCTGGAAGACCACTACTTCGGAGCCATTCCAACCCGTGTAGCTGCCTTTATGAAAGATTTGGAAATCCAGTCACTGGAACTGGGTATCCCGGTCAAGACACGCCACAACGAGGTAGCTCCAAACCAGTTCGAGCTTGCTCCGATTTACGAAGAATGTACCTTGGCAGTAGACCACAACATGCTGGTTATGTCACTGATGAGAAAAGTGGCACGTAACCATGGTTTCCGCGTACTGCTCCACGAAAAACCGTTCAAAGGTGTCAACGGTTCAGGTAAGCACAACAACTGGTCACTTGGAACCAGCACCGGTACTTTATTGATGGCTCCGGGAAAGACTTCTGAAGAAAACCTGCGCTTCATCACCTTCGTAGTAAATACCCTGATGGCCGTTTACCGCCACAACGGACTGCTGAAAGCTTCTATCATGAGTGCAACCAACACACACCGTTTGGGTGGTCACGAAGCTCCTCCTGCCATCATTTCTTCTTTCCTGGGAACACAGCTCAGCAAGGTGCTCGACCACTTGGAAGAAAGTACCAACGACGACTTAGTGTCTTTGGGTGGCAAACAGGGAATGAAACTGGATATTCCTCAGATTCCGGAACTGCTGATTGACAATACAGACCGTAACCGTACTTCTCCTTTCGCGTTTACAGGAAACCGCTTTGAATTCCGTGCTCCGGGTTCAGAAGCTAACTGTGCCAGCGCCATGATTGCCCTGAATACAGCGGTAGCCGAACAGCTCATTGAGTTCAAGAAAGAAGTAGACGAACTGATAGAACAAGGAGAACCTAAGATTTCTGCTATCATCCAGGTGGTTCGCAAATGCATCAAGGAATGCAAGCCTATCCGCTTCGACGGCAACGGCTACAGCGATGAGTGGAAGGTAGAAGCTGCACGACGCGGTTTGGACTGCGAAACCAGCTGCCCGGTAATTTTCGATAACTACCTGAAACCGGAGAGCATCCGCATGTTCGAATCAACCGGTGTCATGACCCGCAAAGAGCTGGAAGCCCGTAACGAGGTGAAATGGGATATGTACACTAAGAAAATCCAGATTGAAGCCCGCGTATTGGGTGACCTGGTAATGAATCACGTGGTTCCGGTAGCCATTGAATACCAGACAAAACTGATAGACAATGCATACAAGATGAAATCATTGTTCTCAGAAGAAGAAGCTCAGACTTTGTCAGCTGAAAACCTGGCTATCATCAAGGAAATTTCAGAACATACTTCCTTCATCAAGAAGCATGTGGATGAAATGGTAGAAGCCCGCAAGGTAGCTAACCGCATTACCAGCGAACGTGAAAAAGCCATTGCTTATCACGATACAGTAGCTCCGATGCTGGAACAAATCCGTTACCACATCGACAAGCTGGAACTGATTGTCGACGATCAGATGTGGACACTTCCGAAATATCGCGAACTGTTGTTCGTTCGATAATTCCGGCATACAAGTCCTACCATTATTTTATCATCCCCGAAAGACTTTTATCGGCCAAATTGGCGATGAAAGCCTTTCGGGGATTTCTTTTCTGCATACTTTTTCTAACATTTTGTCTGACACGAAAGAATTATTTTCCACAAAGTATATATCTTTGCAGCATGGAATGGCTAATTAATTTATTTGTGGAACAATCCGCTCTTCAGGCGGTTATCATACTGTCGTTGATTACGGCAATCGGATTAGGATTAGGGAAAATTCATATCTGCGGTATCTCCCTTGGAGTCACATTTGTTTTCTTCACCGGAATTCTGGCCGGGCATTTAGGTCTCGCCATCGATCCGCAAATGCTCAGCTATGCAGAAAGCTTCGGATTGGTTCTCTTTGTCTATTCATTAGGACTACAGGTCGGTCCGGGATTTTTCAGCTCATTTCAGCGAGGCGGATACCGTCTGAACCTGTTAGGATTAGGAGTCATCTTCCTCGGTACAATAATGGCCGTAGTACTGAGCATGACCACCCCCATCAGTCTGCCTGACATGGTAGGTATTCTTTGCGGAGCCACTACCAATACTCCTGCCTTGGGTGCCGCACAGCAGACACTGAAACAGTTAGGTGAGCCCACCAGTGGAGCTGCCCTCAGTTGTGCCGTGACCTATCCGCTCGGAGTGGTGGGAGTTATTTTTGCCATCGTCGTTATCAGAAAGTTCTTCGTACGCCCGTCTGACATGCAGGAGCATGAACACGACGACTCCAACCACACGTACATTGCTACTTTTCAGATACACAATCCCGCCATCTTCAACAAGAGTATACAGGATATTGCTCAGGTAGGCTATCCCAAATTCGTCATCTCACGACTCTGGCGTGAAGGTACCGTGAGCATTCCGACTTCTGAAAAGATACTGAAAGAGAATGACCGTATTCTGGTAATCACGACCGAAAAAGATGCGCCCACACTGACCATTCTGTTCGGTGAACAGGAAAAACGGGACTGGAACAAAGAAGACATTGACTGGAATGCCATCGACAGCAAACTGATTTCCAAGCACATTATCGTCACCCGACCGGAAATCAACGGAAAGAAACTGGGTTCACTCCGTCTGCGCAACACGTATGGCATCAATATCAGTCGTGTGCTGCGAAGCGGTGTACAACTGCTGGCCACTCCGGGACTGGTACTGCAATTAGGTGACCGTCTGACGGTAGTAGGTGAAGCGGCAGCCATTCAGAATGTGGAGAAAGTATTGGGAAATACCGTAAAAACGCTTAAAGACCCTAACTTAGCCTCTATTTTTATCGGCATCATACTGGGACTCATCGTAGGGTCCATTCCTATTGCCATTCCAGGCATCAGCTCACCTGTCAAATTAGGACTGGCAGGCGGACCGATTGTAATCGGTATCCTGATTGGAGCCTACGGGCCTCGTCTGCATCTGGTGACCTATACCACGCGCAGTGCCAATCTGATGCTCCGAGGTATCGGCTTGTCTCTTTACTTAGCTTGTCTTGGACTGGATGCCGGTGCGCACTTCTTTGAAACCGTCATGCGTCCGGAAGGAGCCTTGTGGGTAGGCATCGGATTCCTGATAACCTTTATTCCTGTCGTTATCATGGCTTTGGTATCCCTTCGTCTGTGCAAAATGGACTTCGGCAATACATGCGGTATGCTCTGCGGAAGTATGGCCAACCCGATGGCACTGAACTATGCCAACGACATCATTCCAGGAGATGAACCTTCGGTAAGCTACGCGACGGTCTACCCTCTCGGAATGTTTACCCGCGTCATCATCGCACAATTAGTGCTCATGTTATTTTTATAGCAACTTTTAAATCACTCAATATCATGAAAACCTACAAACAAATTACCCCGGAAATGATACAGAAGGACATCCGCTACCTGGAACTCCTTTCACACGATTTCCCCAACCTGGCTGCAGCCAGCACGGAAATCATCAACCTGGAGGCCATTCTGAACCTTCCGAAAGGAACGGAACATTTTCTGGCCGACCTGCACGGGGAATACGAAGCTTTCCAGCATGTGCTCCGCAATGCTTCCGGAGCTATCAAACGGAAGGTAAACGAGATTTTCGGCAACAACCTCCGCGAAATGGAGAAAAAGGAACTCTGCACGCTGATATATTATCCGGAACAGAAGTTACAACTGGTAAAGGAAGTGGAAAAAGACCTCGTAGACTGGTATGTCATCACCCTGAACCAGCTGGTAAAAGTCTGCCAGAATGTATCATCCAAATATACACGTTCAAAGGTACGCAAGGCACTGCCTGAAGAATTCTCCTACATCATTCAGGAATTGCTTCACGAAAGTCCCATGGACCCCAACAAGCAGGCTTACATCAATGTCATTATCCGTACCATTATTGAAACACGCCGTGCCGACGACTTCATCATTGCACTGTGTAACCTGATACAGCGACTGACCATCGACTCACTGCATATCTTAGGAGATATTTTCGACCGTGGTCCTGGTCCTCACATCATCATGGACACACTTTGCAACTACCATAACTTCGACATCCAATGGGGTAATCACGACATCCTCTGGATGGGAGCCGCTTCAGGAAATGACTGTTGTATTGCCAACGTACTGCGTCTGGCCATGCGCTACGGTAACCTTCCGGCATTGGAAGACGGATACGGCATCAACCTGCTTCCGCTGGCTACCTTTGCTATGGAAGCCTACGCCAACGACCCATGCGAATACTTTGCTCCTAAGATTGCTCCCGAAAGCAGTTCATACAATGACAAGACCTTGCGGCTCATCTCGCAGATGCACAAGGCCATCACCATTATCCAGTTCAAGCTGGAAGCTGCTGCCATCCGGCGTCATCCGGAATTCGACATGGACAGCCGTCTGTTGTTGCACCACATCGACTTCAAGCGGAAAGTATTCCAGCTTGACGGAAAAGATTACGAAATGCGCGACTGCCTATTCCCGACCATTGACCCGGAAAACCCATATCAGTTGACAGAGGAAGAAGAAGAAATCGTACAGAAACTGCACAAATCTTTCACGGGAAGCGAAAAGTTGCGCAAGCACATGAAATGCATTTTCCGTTACGGATGCATGTACAATGTATGCAACTCCAACCTGCTCTTCCACGCCTCCGTCCCGATGAACCCGGACGGCACGCTCAAGGCGATCCGTATCGAAGGAACGGAATATAAGGGCAAAGCCCTGCTGGATAAAGTGGACCAGTTGGTGCGCACCGCCTATTTCGATGCCGACGACAGCCCGGAGAAGGACTTCGCGATGGATTACATCTGGTATCTTTGGGAAGGCAAAGACTCCCCTCTCTTCGACAAGAGCCGGATGGCGACTTTCGAACGCTGCTTCATCGACGACAAATCGGTGCAGAAGGAGGAAAAAGGCGCCTACTATTCCCTCCGGGAAGAAGAATCGGTCTGCGACATGCTGCTGGACGAGTTCGGCG
>OGDB01000233.1_pt1 | contig 16814 bp, 13 predicted proteins | sample 1570361 | NCBI WGS metagenome assembly OGDB01 (sample SAMEA2582173, study PRJEB24529) | metagenome | biome: Human gut stool | place: China | collected 2011 | reverse complement strand
CAATGTATTTGTTGTCTTTCAGTTCGTAAACATACTTTTCAGTATCACTGCTTTTGCAAATATTTTTTACCAACATTGATAGATTTTTTTTGCGTGGTAATTGCTTATATAATTCTTCATATAAGGCTTTTGCTTCATTCTCGCCAATAACTTCCGACATTTCTTTGTAAGTAAATCCGTATGGATCATTCCGTACTTCCGCAGGCGTATATTTAGGTAAACGTTTCATTTTTATATCCTTTCTTCTAAATAATAAAAGTTTGTTTTTCTGTATTTTTGATTACAATCTCTAATTTTTCTACATCAATGATATGCGTCAATTTGCATTTAGGGCAGAAAAGAGGAAAATCTTTTAATACAGTATTATGAAATACTTGAACTCTCGTCTTTCCGTTACAAATCGGACATTTTATCCAATATTTTTTAAGCATTATATTTCACTCGTCCTTTTTACACAAAAAAATGCAGGTCAATCCTCAACATGAGCATTGACCTGCATTTATAATGCACAGAGCAGTACAACAAAACTAAGGCATAGCTTGCACTATGTCTATACTATATCTATACGTCGTTAGTTTTTTGTATAGCATCCGCAAAATAAGCATGACAAAAAAGCCCATGTTGAAAATGGGAAAATCCTTTTTTTCAATGCTTATCTAATACGCATGCTATGCAACATAAACGCCGCCTCCTTTTACATAAATTTTATTTTATCAGAAAATCAGTCTACTGTCAATACACAACAGGAAGTATTTAACCTAATGATATGAATTGTGTGGACACATCCAAAAAGAAAGGTGAACTGTAAAATGTAACAGGGTGAATGAAAATGGCAAAAAGACCCGTACCATTGTACGACTTTAAGGCTTTCGGGGCAGCTATAAAAGCCGCGAGAAATGAATACGGCGAGAGCCGCAAAAAGGTAAGCGACGAGTTATATATTTCCCCGCGCTACCTTGCGAATATCGAGAACAAGGGGCAACAGCCGAGTTTACAGGTATTCTATGACCTTGTAACCCGGTATCATATTTCGGTAGATCAATTTTTCTTCCCGAACAGCAATGCGGAGAAATCCACCGGGCGGCGGCAGCTTGACGCGCTGCTGGACGGTATGAGCGATAAAGGCATACGGATTGTAACCGCAACAGCAAGGGAGATAACGGAAGTCGAAAAAGCAGAGGACTAACCTCACAATATGGGAAACAGGAGATTGCAGCGAGCGCATGGCGGCTGCAATCTTTTTTTGCGTCCAAAATCAAAGGAACGCGCAACAAATACCGCCTTTCGGTGGGGGTATGGAGTAGATAGCAAGCATAGGGAGTGTAGCCACTCCCGGCAAAAATGCTTGCTGGGGAGTACCCCAGACCCCCAAGAAACGAGGTGAAACTATGACGAACCGAACCCGAAAAATTGTTCTGCGTGTTCCCGTGACGCCGGAGGAACAGGAACTTATCCGGCAGAAGATGGCTCTGCTGCACACACGGAATTTTTCTGCCTACGCCCGGAAGATGCTGATAGACGGATATGTTGTCCACATCGACACCACCGACATCCGGGCGCAGACCGCCGAATTGCAGAAGATTGGCGTCAACGTCAATCAGATCGCACGGCGGCTGAACAGCATGGGGCCGCTGTACACACAAGATATTGCGGACATCAAAGGAGCGCTGGCACAGATATGGCAGTTACAAAGATACATCCTATCAAGTCAACGCTGAAAAAGGCACTGGACTACATTGAGAATCCAGCCAAGACGGATGAAAAAATGCTGGTGTCCTCCTTTGCCTGCTCCTACGAAACCGCCGACATCGAATTTGAACTGCTGCTGTCACAGGCCATGCAGAAAGGCAACAATCTGGCCCACCACCTGATACAGTCTTTTGCGCCGGGCGAAACCACGCCGGAGCAGGCCCACGAAATTGGCCGACAGCTTGCAGATGAAGTGCTGCAAGGAAAATATCCCTATGTGCTAACTACGCACATTGACAAAGGGCACGTCCACAACCACATCATCTTTTGCGCCGTGGACATGGTGAACCAACGAAAGTATGTTTCCAACCGGCAGAGCTATGCCTACATCCGGCGCACCAGCGACCGGCTGTGTAAGGAACATGGCCTGTCCGTGGTAATGCCCGGCCAAGACAGGGGCAAGAGCTATGCCGAGTGGGACGCGCACCGAAAAGGCACGAGCTGGAAGGCGAAGCTGAGAGCTTCCATAGATGCAGCCATCCCGCAGGCCAAGGATTTTGACGATTTTCTGCGGCTCTTGCAGGAGCAAAGCTATGAGGTCAAGAGGGGCAAGTATGTTTCGTTCCGTGCGCCCGGACAGGGACGGTTCATCCGCTGCAAAACGCTGGGCGAAGCCTACACCGAGGAAGCTATCACCGAGCGCATCAAAGGGCAGTTCGTGGAGCGGAAGCCCAAAGAAACCCGCAAAATTTCTCTGCGGATTGATTTGGAAAACAGCATCAAGGCCCAGCAGTCCGCAGGGTATGAGAAGTGGGCAAAACTCCACAATCTGAAACAGGCGGCCCGGACGCTGAACTTCCTGACCGAGCATGAAATCGAAAGCTACCCGGATTTGGAAAGCCGGGTGGCCGAGATCACCGCCGCCAGCACTGAAGCTGCCGCCGCACTGAAAGCGGCCGAACACCGGCTTGCAGAAATGGCCGTGCTGATAAAGGATGTTACCACCTGTAAGGAGCTGCACTCGTTGGTGCAGGAGTACCAGCGAGCCGCTGACAAAAAGCAGTTCCGGCACAAGCACGAGGGCACCCTGATTCTCTATGAAGCGGCGGCCAAGGCCCTGAAAGAGCAGGGCTTTCAAAAGCGGCCCGACCTCTACGCCCTGAAAGCCGAGTATAAGCAACTGACCGAGCAGAAAGACCAGCTGCAGCGGCGGTACAGCGAAGCCAAACGCCAGATGCAGGAATATGGTACCATCAAGCAGAATGTGGACGGCATCCTGCGGACAACACCGGGAAAAGAGCAGATGCAGGAACGGTAAATCTGCACAAAATATTGTTCGGATTTTTGAATCCCAAACGCTTAGACCGGGTGGCGTTTCCGCCCGAAATCATGTAAAATAGACTTAGACAACGAAAGCGAGGAACCCTCTATGGCAGAAGTGAACGATAACGGCTCTATCCAGCTTTTTGAAGATCAGAAAATCCGTACTGCATGGGATGCAGAAAAGGAAGAATGGTATTTTTCAATTATTGATGTTATTTCTGTTTTAACTGGAACAGCAAATCCACGGCGATATTGGAGCGACCTGAAACGTAAGCTGAAAACTGAGGGGGCAAATGAGTTGTACGAAAAAATCGTACAACTGAAAATGTTGTCCTCTGATGGAAAACGGTACAAGACAGATGTCGCCAACACCGAACAGCTTTTGCGTATCATCCAGTCCATCCCGTCCCCGAAAGCTGAACCGTTCAAGGCATGGCTGGCAATGGTGGGCAAGGAACGCATCGAAGAAACCATCGACCCGGAGCAAGCTATTGACCGTGCGCTTGATACCTATTTGAAGAAAGGCTACTCCGAAGAATGGATTCACCAGCGGCTTTTGGCAATCCGCATCCGCAACGAACTAACGGACGAATGGAAGAAGCGCGGAGTGCAAAAGGGCAAGGAGTACGCCATCCTGACCGATGAAATCTCCCGCGCATGGTCCGGCATGACCACGGGGCAGTACAAGCGGCTGAAAGGTCTGACAAAAGAAAATCTCCGGGACAACATGACCGATTTGGAACTTGTGCTGACCATGCTGGCGGAAGCATCTACCACGGATATTTCCAAGACTGCAAAGCCGCAGACCTTTGAAGAAAACAAGCAGGTTGCTAAACGCGGCGGCAAGGTAGCCGGTATTGCACGGCAGGCTCTTGAAGCAGAAACTGGCAAGCCCGTTATTACAGAAAAGAATGCGTTTGACTTCCAGCAGCTTGTGACCGACATTGTAGAAGATGCCGCCGAACTGCCGGAAAATCCCACCGAGAAAAAAGATAAAGACTGATACATGAAAAATAGCCGGACACAGCAGCCACAAGGCCACCGTGTCCGGCTATTTCTGTGTTGGCAACGACACATCACTTTTGCTGAAAATAATGTGTCATTGTCGAGCTGGCGGTATCACTCACCCGCAAAATCGAACCTCTGTCCGTCAAAGTCCGCATCAGTCATGTGCTCCAACTTTGCAATGGTTCCATTCGCCAGCCGCCGCATTTCTGTGTCCATATCCGGCAGGGCGGCCAGCATCCGTGCCATCGTGCGGCGGCGGTCAGAGGTGTGGTACATACAGATCAAATTTTCTTCTTCCACGCTAAAATTCATGTGTCAGACCTCCAATTCCTTTGCCTTTTCCCGTGGCAGCGTTTGCTTGCTCTGTTCCTTTTTTGCGGCATCCAGCTGTGCCCGGATGGACGGCTTTTTCGGCTTGGCTGTGCGGGACTTCTTGGCTTTTGGTGCCTTTTCCTCGGCCTTGACTGCGGCGGCAAGGTCTGTCAGAGAGATTTGTTCTCCGGCCTTTGCTTTGGCCTCCAATTCGCCCAGAGAGGGCGCATTGTTCAGCACGCCATCAATCATATTTTCGTTTTGTTCGATGGAAAGTTCTGCGGTGCGCAGCGGATTTTCCCGCAAGAACTCCGGCACCTGCTGGAAGCCCACACTGTCGCAGTAGTGGGCGGTGTCCTGCCCATTCTGGTGCAGCACCACCACATCCGAAACAGACAGCGAGTGTCCCTTGAAATCTGCCGGATAGTCCACATTGAATGTGCGGTAGATGTCCTCCAACGTGGTGCCAGCAGTCAGCGGCGCGGCGTATACTTCCGTATAGTTGGCCTTGTCCACGGTCAAACCGGCAGCCTGCAGGCGGTCGTAGGGCTCAAAACGGTAATCGAGGGTGGAATCTTCATTGCGTAGCTGGTAGATGGAAAAGCTGTCCTGCTGCGGTGCTTCAAAGCCTGCCGCTGCGTATTCCTCTACGGTCATTCCGGCAGCAGCCGCTTCCTGCACGATCTCGGCCTGCACCTGTGCCTCGTAGTCCTGCAAACTCTGGTCGAAGTCGGTCAACTTGGGCGGTTCCGGCAAGTCATACCGGCCTTGGTTGAGCATCGAGCGGCAGTCCTGCACATAGGCCACAACCGCAGTGTAATAGGAAGTCTGTTCCGGCAAAATATTCTGTCCTTCCCGCAAAGCGGTGGTGGCCGTCTGCTCCATAGCCGAAAGATTGCAGTGCTGTTTGAGGTACGGAATAAACTCGGTCAGCACCATTTCCCGCTCTGCCTTGTCCTGCTCCCATGCTTCCGGGCCTTTGTTATGCAGGACAAAATTCTTCCAGTTTTCATCTTTGGCGTAGTATTCGTGGTAGTTCTGGATGTGCTGAACCAAAGAGCCCTCTCCGTCACCGAAATCCTGCCGCCCCTCGTAGTTGTCGGGCTGACCGTTCAGGGTAAAATCAATGCGGAACGCGGTCTTGTCGTACCAGCCACCCTCGTAACCGTCCTTTTCCCGGTCCGTGTGCTGGGCGGTGTCCAGTTCTTCAAAGACGCGGTTTGCCACGGACAGCGGCATGATTTCGCCGTCCTGCAGCTTGTCGCTTTCACTCCACAGAATCGTGACCGTAGGCTCTGCGGATAAATCTGTCGCAGCGGCTTTTTCTGCTTCCGGGGCAGAAAGTTCATTTGCTTTTTCCGCCGCCTCTTGGAACGCCGCCAGCTTATCGCCCAACAGAACTTCCGCCACCGCGGCTGTCTGCCCCAGCAGAGCAAGGGCTTCTTCTCCGGCATCTTTCAAGGTCAGGCCGGGTGCGTCCAGCTGGCCGCCGTCCAGAGCCTTGTTGTCCGGGCCATACAGGGTGTAGTCATAGCCGGAATCGCAGCTCTGGATGAACAGGGTACTGCCGTTGTCCAGTGCAAATGCGGCTTCCTGTACAGCGGAAAGGTCTGCTTCCCGCTGCTGGCGCAGTTCTGCCAGATGTTCGTCCAATGCAGAGATCAGCTCATGGGCCGCACTTCGGATAATTTCCAGAGAGGCTTTCAACTCGGCCAGTTCCCGGCCCGAACTCCACCCGGCCACATAACCAAAGGAATACTCGGATGTGTCCAGCCCGTAGTGCTGGCAGACTGCATAAGCTACGCTTTCGGCCTGCACCTCGCGGGTGCGGCTGTCCGGGCGGTTGGTCTGTTCCGGGTCGTTGGGGTCGATGGCGTGCAGCTTGGCATGGGCAATTTCGTGGATAGCCGTCTTGATGGTCTGTAACTGGCTCATGCCCTCTTGGATGGCAATGCGGTTGTCAAGCAGGTGGAAATAACCGTGCGCCCCGCCCTCGATGTCCTCAAACCCGATGGGCACCGGGGATGCCTGCTCCAATGCCTTGAAAAAATCTTGGTAGTCCTGCACGCTGCCGGACAGTTCATTCACCGCGATAGAGGGCAGAGGTTCGCCCTCGGTCTGGCTGACATCGAACACGGACACCACCTTGAAAGCCGGAATCTGCACCGTTTTTTCTTCCGTCAGCGGCTTGCCGTCCTTGTCCAGAATCGGCTTGCCCTGTTCGTCCAGCTTTTCCATCTTCTGCTTGACCTTGTACGGCGCAGGAGCAAGGATTTTGATGCCTTTTTCGCCTTTCTTTACGGTGCGGTGGAACGTGTCTTTCCACTTGTTGAAGCCCGCCACCAGTTGGCCGCCCTGCATGGCGATCAGCAAGGTGTTGTTGAAGCTGTAATTGTGGAATTTTGCCATCGTGGTGAGGTAGGCTTTGTAGCGGTCGCTGTCGAACAGCTCTTGAATCCCTGTTTCCAGCCGGTCCGTAATTTCTTTCATGCGCTCTACGCTGTCTTTGCCGTTTAGGATAATGGGAATAACTTTCTGCTCCATGATGTAAACTCCTTTATTTTGCTATCCTACGGATAGAGAGAGCCGGTTATGGCAAAATGAATGCTTCACCTTACCATAACCGGCCCTCGTATTTTTGCCTTACTCTTTGCGCTCTACCCGGTAATTGACGTACTTGCCTCCCGTATCTGCCAGAAGCACCGTTGCATCATAGGTTTTGCCTGTCTTTTCGGAGTAGAGGCCCTTGACCTTTGCCTTACCGTTTTTGAGCAGAGCAGCGGCGATCTTCGGCGTGAACGCCTTTTTGCGCTGCTCAAAGAAGCGGTCATTCTTCCACATCACGAACTGACAGCTACGATTCCCGCAGTAGAAGTTTTTCTTGCCCTCATAGACGTTTTCACTGCACCGGGGACACTTGCCGATAATAACCCGTTCCGACTGGAACAGGTTTTGCTTATCTGCACTGATGCAGGAATAGGTCTTGACCAGCTGGCGCACCTGCGCTTCAATTTCGGCCATGAACTCGTCCGCGTCTGCATTGCCCTTGGCAATCTCGGTCAGGCGGTTTTCCCATTCAGCAGTCAGAGCGGGAGAGGTCAAACTTTCCGGCAGAACCACCGCCAGATTGATGCCGTCCTTGGTGGGCACCAGTTGCTTGCCCTTGCGCTGCACAAAGCCCATTTGCACCAATTTTTCCAGAATCGCGGCGCGGGTGGCGGGCGTACCCAGCCCCTTGCGTTCTGCGTTTTCCGGCATATCCTCGGCTCCGGCCCGCTCCATTGCTGACAGGAGCGTATCTTCGGTGTAGGCTTTCGGCGGGGACGTGAAATGTTCCGAAACGTTAGCCGTCACGGAAAAACTCTGTCCCTCGGCCAGTTCCGGCAGGGTGTTCAGGGCTTCCGTTTCTTCATCACCGTCTGTTTTCAGGGTGGAGTGGAATCGCTGGTCGATCTCTTTCCATCCGGGGACAAGCACCGTTTTTCCCTTGGCGGTGAACTCGTTCCCTGCACAGGAGAACACGGCGGTCACTGTTTCGTACTCGTGGGGTGCGGCCACCGCACAGAGCAGTTTGGAGCAGACAAGGTTCATCAGCTTGCATTCACTTTCGGCAAGACCAGCGAAGCCCTGTTTTGCAAATTCAGCAGTGGGAATGATTGCGTGGTGGTCCGATACCTTTTTGCTGTTCAGAATCCGGCCCACTTCCGGGGTCAAGTCAAGCCCTTGGGCAAAGGGCAGCAGCCCCAGCAGGTCAGACACAAGATGTTGTGCTGTCTGGCCAATATCCTCGGTCAGATATTGGCTGTCCGTGCGGGGATAGGTCAGCAGTTTCTTTTCGTAAAGCTGCTGGGCATAATCAAGGGTCTGCTTTGCCGTGAAACCGAACAGGCGGTTTGCCTCCCGCTGCAAGGTGGTCAGGTCATAGAGCTTGGGCGGCTGTTCTGTCTTTTTCTCCCGCTTGACAGAAGAACAGATAGCAGATGCCCCGGCACAGGCATTTTTCAAAGTGTCGGCCTCGTCCATGCTGGCAATGCGTCCACTGTCTGCTTTCAGACTGCCGGACTGGATGCCGACTGTGTAATACCTTTCTTTCTGGAAGCGCAGGATTTTTGCATCCCGGTCCACCAGCATTTTCAATGTCGGTGTCTGTACGCGGCCCACGGTCAGAGTCTTGTGGTACAGCACCGAAAACAGCCGCGTTGCATTGATGCCCACCAGCCAATCTGCCTTTGCGCGGCAGAGGGCCGATTGGTATAGCGCATCGTAGTCCGAATCCGGGCGCAGGTTTGCGAAGCCCTCCCGGATAGCAGCATCCTCCATGCTGGAAATCCAGAGCCGCTTCACAGGTTTCGTGCAGCCGGCCATTTGGTAGACAAAGCGGAAGATCAGTTCTCCCTCCCGGCCTGCGTCGGTTGCGGCAGTCACACTGTCCACATCCGGGCGGTTGAGCAGGGCACGCAGAACTTCAAACTGCTGTTTCTTCTCGTCCGGGACAATGAACTGCCACGGCTGGGGCAGGATGGGCAAATCCTCATACCGCCATTTGCAGTATTTTTCGTCGTACTGGCCAGCCTCGGCAAAGGACACCAGATGCCCGATGCACCAGCTGACCAGATACCCGCCACCTTGCCAGTAGCCGGTTCGCTTATCAGCGGCTCCGATCACGGCGGCGATACTGCGGGCCACACTGGGCTTTTCGGCGATCACCAGCTGAAAGCTCATGTTTCGTCCTCCTGTCCGTCCTCTGAATGAATTTCGATTTCAGCCGGTTCCTCGTCTGCATCCTCGTCCTCGCCAAAATCGTATTCGTCCAGATCATCGTGCCCGGTGGTATCGGCCTTGGGCTTGCGGAACTTGAAATAATAGAGTGCTGCACCACCGCCCGCCAGAGCCAGCACCAGCAGGATCATCAGACTGCCCATGTTGGATTTCGGCTTTTCCTGCGGCGTTTCGGTGTCGGTTTTCACAGCTTCCGGGGCCGTGCAGCTCCGCAGGCTCTTTTCACACAAGGGGCAGTTTTCGTTCACGTTTCCTGCCTCACATTTCACCGTGCAGGTGCAGACCTCGGTGGTCTGCGGTTCTTCATCCAGCAGGGCCAGCAAGTCGGCATCGTCCACTTGGTTCAGGAAGTGAACGGACGTTTCCTTGTCCTCGTTGGCACGGTCAATGAGAATGTAATAATAATTCCCGGACTTGGTGGTCACGGTGATAAGCTGCTTGTCGCCGTAAAAGTCATCCACCAGTGTTGCATTGCCCTTGGGTGTGATGGGCACACCCTCCGGCTCCATGCCGCCCGTAGTGGGTTCTTCTTCGATAATCTCCGGCAGAGGTTCCGGGGCAGGGTCAGTACCGCTTGCGAAAGCGGGCATGGAAAAGGAGCAGAGGCAGAGCAGGATAGCCAGCAGTCCGGCAGCGAAACGGTTCCAGTTGTCAGGTTTCATCGGCGGCATCCTCCTGTTTGTGGTACGGGGTGACGGTAGGAGCGGCGTTCAGCGCACCGCTGCGCAGGAAGGCCGCAAACTCGTCCGGCTTCATATTCATGCTGCGCACCAGCTGAATGATTTGAAGATTTTCCTGTTCAGTCTTTGCAGCTTCCAGTTCTTTCAACTGCTGCTGGTATTCGCTGATTTTTTCTTTGAGCCGTTTAATGTCGCGCTCAATGCGGGAAAGTCTTTTTGCCATATAAAATCCTTTCTGGCGTCACGGTAAACGCCCATAGCTGTAAAAATGTTCTTGCCAATATTTCGAGTTGAGGTTTGTGTAAGAGATCGGGTCGCCGCAGTGCAGCATGATGGAATTGCCTACATAGATACCGCAATGGCTCACGCCGGGGGTATCGTAGGTGCCCTTGAAAAACACAAGGTCACCCGGTTTGACCTGTGCGGCCGAAACAGGAGTACAGAAGTTGTAAAGGCCCTGTGCGGTCTGGCGGCCCACGTTCCAGCCGGAGTGATTCAGCACCCACGAAATGTAGCCGCTGCAATCAAAGCTGGTGCTGGGCGAACTGCCGCCCCACACATACGGGTAGCCGATGTACTTGGTGGCTTCCTCCATCATGGCGGCAAACTTATCATCTTTGAGGGCTTCCGGGGGAATGTCGTAATAGGTGGGCTGCTTGATGGTGGACGCATTGGGGTACTGTGCCTGCCCGAACAAATCCGGCCGGTTGCCCAGCGTGCGCATATAGAGCGAATAAGCACTGAGTTGTTCTTCGGTCAGCACTTCCACGGGCAAATGGGACAAATCCTTGTTTTTCAGCTTGACCGTGCAGATGTAGTATTCATACGGTTCTTGGTAGGTGATAACTTGCGGCACACCATACGGGCCAATAATGACCATCATTTTTGTACGGTAGCGTATCTGCATGGTCACGGTCTCGGTCAGGATGTATTGCTTTTCAAAGAGCATTTCAAGTTCGCCCTGCACCTCGGCCAGTGTGAACACGCCGTCATGCAGCGCGGACAAAATCGAGATCAGCACATAGGGGTCATGCTCGATTTCGTCCAGATAAAAATGGTATTCATCGTAGTTGTGGGTGGCCTCGTAGGTGTCGAGATACCGTTGCAGTTTTTGTTCCAGCTTGGCGTAGGCTTTCTCTGCACCCAGCATATCCTTGTCCTTGGAAAAGTAAGAGGATGCCGTCACGCCGGTTCCAGCGGTGCCCGCCATCACGGTGCAGGACTGCAACCCCGTTATCAGGAGCAGAGCCAGCAGACCGAACACCGCCACGATCAGAATGGTTTTCCAGTTCCGGGCCGCAAATTCGGCTACCCGTTCGCCGCCCTCGGCCGCCAGCTTTGTTACCCGGAAACCGTTCTCTGCGGTGGCGGCTGCACCCTGCGCGGCGGCTTGTCCGGCCTGCCGTGCAGCTTTGGCATACTGCTGTTTGATACGCCGTTTCTGCCACATCCGGGAAATGGGGCTGCTGGCCGCCTGTGCAATTTGCGGATTGTCCCGCAAGGATTTCTGGTAAAAGTATTCTGCATTGGCAGACATGAGCTGACGCTCTGCCTTTTCCACGGCCTTGTAGGGCTTCATCTTGTGGTGCCGGATGCCGCTGCGGATGGCTTTGGCGGTCTGACGCTCCACCAGTTCTTCACCTTTGTGGCCGCCCTCCACGCCCACATTTTCGTGTTCGACCTCGTGAATTTTTCCGTGAGCGAACAGCAATGCTTCCGACAGCGGGCGGCTGGCCGGGTTTGGTTTCAGGCTGGGCGGGCCTTTGTCCTGCTGCTCAAACCGCAGGGTGGATTTTGCCTTGCCGCTGGCTGCATCGTAAACTTTTTCCTTGACCGGGACACGCTTCTTCGGCAGAGCGGCGCGGGCCGCATCCAGCTTGTCGGCCTTTGCTTCCGCTTTTTGAATAAACGGCTGCAATGCCGGGTCTGCCCGTTCTTCTTCGGTCAGTTCCAGACGGGCGGCGGAACGGTGCAGACCATCTTCACTTTCGGCGGTGGCTGCTGCTTCTGCTGCCTTTTTCGCTTTCTTTTTATTTTTATGCCCGTCCTTGATGTCCTCGGCCCGTTCCAGAATTTTTTCGGCCTTGCCCTCGGCATCCGTGGAGTAGTCCTGTTCCGCTTCCCGACTGGAAACATTCTCTACAGTGCCGTCCGCTTGATTTTCCACCACCAGACCGTCACGGGTCATGGTCTGGGTGACTTTGGCTTTTGCCTGCAATTCTTTCAAAGTTCTTCACCTCCCATCGGACAGCGGCCCGTTTCAATGTCCGCAATGTATTTGAGAATCGGGAACACCTGCGGCGGCGAAACTGCATTGCCCAGTGTTTTCATCCGCTTGCTGCGGTTCGGCACCTCTTCGGTCAGGCGCGGGATGTCGGCGGGTTCTTCGGCCCAAAGGGAATGTCCGTCCATTTGCGCGGGAAACCCATCAGCCACTCTACCCAGTCCGGGTTGAGGTAGGGCTTTTCCAGCGTGGTGGGGGTCATCCGGTAGACCACATGGGAAAGCCGCGCCGTCCACGCCTTGCCGTCCTTGTTCATCTTGCGGTAACTGCCATTCGCAGAGATTTGGATGTCCAGTCCCTTGCCCACATCCCCGGTGTCGCTGGCAAGAGGTGTTGGCAGAAGAACCGATGATGAATACCCGTTTCCGTTCGTGCCACGCGCCAACGGCAGCAGCAGGTAATACGAAAACCCGAACATCGTAACCTGCCTGCTCCAAGTCAATGAGCGTTTTGTCGACCCCCATACGGAGGAAACCAGCAACATTTTCTCCAAGCACCCAACGGGGCTGCAATTCCCGGATAACGCGCAGCATTTCGGGCCAGAGGTAGCGTTCATCGTAGAAGCCGCGCTGCCGCCCTGCGGTGGAGAACGGCTGGCACGGGAAGCCACCTGAAATGAGGGTGACGGTGCGAAGTCCTGTTTTTTCAAAGAAAGCCTCCTTTGTTACGGTGGTGATGTCCTGAAATCGGGGCACCTCCGGCCAGTGGCTTGCCAGCACAGCGGCGGGGAAGGCTGCCCACTCGCATTGACAGACCGAAGTGAAACCCGCTGCTTCTGCGGCAAGGTCGATGCCGCCGATGCCGGAAAACAAGCTGAAATGTGTTAGGCTCATAGCTCCACCACCTCGCTAAGCCGGGTGGTCATGATCTTATAGAGCTGGGTGTTTTTCGGGATGGGGTTGGAAAACGGAAGCACCACATTTTCAAAAATCAGCAGTCCTTCGCCCGGTTCCGAATTGTCGATGTACTTCTGCTGGTCTGCGGAGAGGTTCAGCCGTTCCGAAAGGATTTTGCGGTCGCCGGATGCCTGATTCAGCAGCGTGATGAAGTCGCTGTTTTCCAGAATGTTTTCAATCTCCGGGGAAGAAAGAAGGTCCTTCACATTCTGGGTGGCGCCCGTGGGCACACCGCCCCATTTGCGGAAGCGTTTCCAGATTTCTGCGGAATAAGCAGCGGTCTGTTCTTCTTTCAAGAGCAAATGGAACTCGTCTGCAAAATACCATGTAGCCCTGCCTTGGCTGCGGTTCTGGGTAACACGGCCCCATATCTGGTCTTGGATAATGAGCATCCCCAATTTTTTTAACTGCTTGCCTAACTCTTTGATGTCAAAGGCCACAAGCCGGTTGTGGATGTCCACATTCGTTTTGTGATTAAACACATTCAGCGAGCCGGACACATACAGGTCCAGTGCCTGCGCCACCCGGTCCGCTTCCGGCAAATGCTGGTCGAGCAGAGCTTGGTGGAGGTCAGACAAAATCGGCATATTCTCCGGGCAGGGGTTTGCCAGATAGGGGCGATAGATAGCTTTCACGGCACGGTCTATCACGGTGCGCTCAATCGCTTCCAGACCTGTTTTACCGCCCATGACCAGCTCACAGAACGACAGCACAAAATCCGATTTCAGGGCAAGCGGACTATCATCCTCGGAGTAGTTGAGGTTGATGTCCAGAGGATTCACATAGTCCTTGCTGGTGGGCGAAAGTTTGATGACCTGCCCATGCAGCCGCTTGACCAGCGGATAATACTCGGCCTCTGGGTCTGAAATAAAAATATCGTCAGCGGTCGTTAAAAACACACTGACGATTTCGGACTTGCAGCTCATGGATTTTCCGCTGCCGGGCGTGCCCAGCTTTAGGCCGTTGGGACACCGGGCCTGCTTGCGGTCCAGCATGATCATGTTGTGGGATTTTGCGTTGATGCCGTAGTACATGGCCGCGCCGCTCTGGAAAAGCTCCTGCGTCACAAAGGGCACGAACACCGCCACGTTGGAGGTGGTAAGGCTGCGCTGAATCTTTATCTGGTTGATGCCCAGCGGCAGGCTGGACACAAGGCCCTGTTCCTGCTGGTAGTCCAGCCGGACAAGGGAGCAGTTGTACTTCTGCGCCACACCCGCCGCTTGGAACACATCGTTGCCCAGCTTTTGCTTGGTGTCGGCCACGTTCAGCACTAAAAAAGTCAGCATGAACAATCGCTCATTTCTTGTTTGCAGTTTGTTCAGCAGCTTTTTGGCATCCTCACCGTAGGTAGCAAGGTCACTGGGGAGGATATCCATGTCGTACCCGGAACGGACAGCCTTTTTCTGCTCCTGAATCTTCATGGCATCAAGGTCAGTGATTTTTCGCTTGATGGTTTTGATGGCCTCGGTCTGGTCGATGGCCTGCACATGGAGATTGACGAGAATCCCGCTTTCCGTTTTGAGGAAGTCGGCCAGCATTTCGTCCGAAAGTTCCGGCGCAAGGATTTGTAAAAAGCTCACGGCTCCATACTTGCCGCCCAGCCCAAAGGTCTTGGCCGTGCCGAAGCAGAGGGAGGACGGGGCCACAAAATCCTTGGTAGACAGGCCGGAGGGTGCCAGCCAGTCCCAGTCAAAGCGGAACGGTTCGCCGTCCGGGTGGAAGATGCCGTGCAGCACTTCCAAACGTTCCCGCCCATCCATGACGTGCGCCACGCAGCCCATGGTCTTGAAATAGCCCAGCAGGTCAAGGCCAATGCGGGTCAGACGGGCCCGTGCTGTTTTCAGGCTGTCGGCATCGATGGTGAAGGTCAGGTATTTCGTTTTGACGATGCCGTTGTTGCCGCTGGCAAGCTGCTTTTGCAGGATGGCGGTGTACTCGGCGCGGATGTCGTCAAAATCATCCCCCTGCGGTGCGATCTCAAAACTTTTTGCGTACTGCACCGGGTCAACCTTGCGATTCAAAAACGAAAGCTGCACATGGATGGAAGCATCCACATAGTTGTACAGGTCGCACAGGTGTTCAAAGATGGCGGTTCTTGTTTCCGGCTGGGCCAGCTGATAGCTGATGTCCTCAAAGGCAATGCACTTGGAGAATGTGCGCCGGTCAATGCGGCACACACCGTCCGGGTAGATAGCCTCATACGGGATGGTAGCCTGTGCCGTGCGGGGCTTGCCGTCACCCTTGTACTTGCGGAGAACGGCATCAATTTCTTTTTTCTGGGCGCGGGTGAGCTTTTTGGGCTTTTCGGTTTCGCGGGGTGTCGTTTTTCTGGACAATGGCCTTTACCTCCTGTTCCATTTGGTATTGCCGCACAAGGGCGGCGTAAGCATTGTTGGTCTGATAGGGCCTTTCCTTGGGACGGATAAAGCAGCACTGAATCATTTGCTGAATCACTACTTCAAGGGGCTGGCCGTGCCGCTCGAACAGAGCGAACAACAGCCCCGGCAGCATGGCAAAAATCATCAGCAGGGCCGCTGCACTGTTGGAAAGATAGTTCCGGGCCAAAAAATAAAGCGGTCCGCCCGTTAAAAGCGCACCGCCGAAGCAGACCAGCTGCCGCTTGGTCAGCCCGAATAAAACTTTGGATTTTACATGGGTCAAATCTTTGGGAACGGTCACATACGCCATTCAAACGCTCCTTTCTCAATGGGCACCGAACACGGATTTGCTGATGCTGCCGGTCTTGAACAGACAAAAGCAGAGCAACACAGTATAGCCCATGCAGCCCCAGATGGCCCCGGCAATGTCCGCTGCGCCTGAAATGTTGCGTATCAGCACCGCGTAAATGCCCACGACAATCATAATCAGGAACGCTTGGAAACCCAGCGCCAGCAAAGACTTCAAATAATTCTGCCCGGTGCTGCGCCACTCGCTGCTGCCCATAGTCGCCAGCGGGATAGGCCCTAACGCCGTGACAACGTAAATTTCAATCATGCGGCCGTAGGTCACAAGGAAAATACAGATAGACAAGATGTTCATGGTCAGGCCCACCACAAGGGTCTGGAACCACAGGCTGAGCAGACTGCCAATGGTCATGCTTTCCAGCTGAAATTCCAGTCCGGGTATCAGGCGGTCAAAGTGGATGGATGTTTCACCGATGATAACGCCGGAACTTTGGTTAACAACGCTCTGGGTGGCATCGAACACACCCATAACGATATTCCATGTGTTGCTGACAATGAGGATGGCAAAAGCAGACTTGAAAATCCAGCGGAAGAACATGGAGGTGTCAAAGTCGTGCATATTGTTCTTTTCGGTAATCATCTGGATAAGCTCATGGCACATCACAAGGGCAAGGATGGCCGCCGCAATGGGCAGCACCACCGTTTCGGACAGACTGCGCAGCATATTGAAGATGCCGCTGTTCCATGCCTGCGGGGTAGAGCCAACGTCCGAAGCGATTTCGCCCACTTTGGCGTTCACGTTATCAAACAGGCCGGAGAGGTTGCCCGTAATGCCATCGATCAAAATGCCTTTTATCCATTTCTCGATGATTTCACTAATCAAGCAAAGATACCTCCTTTCCCGCGCCCTCCCATGTGAGAGGGAGAGCGCGGAGTAGGATTTTAAGTGTTCGTTGTTCGGAAAATTGTGGGCAGCGATGCAGGACTTAGCCCAGCAGCCCGGACAGCAGCGGGACAAGGGTCACGCCGATCAGGGCAACGCCGCCGCCCGCGACCAGCTGCTTCACGCCCTGGCTCTTGCTGCCGGGGTTGTCCTGTCCATAACCCTCCAACAGGTTGATGCCGCCCCAGACACACAGGGCACCGCCCAGACCGACCA
>OGDB01000232.1_pt1 | contig 16951 bp, 10 predicted proteins | sample 1570361 | NCBI WGS metagenome assembly OGDB01 (sample SAMEA2582173, study PRJEB24529) | metagenome | biome: Human gut stool | place: China | collected 2011 | reverse complement strand
CACTGATGGGGGGAAATTTGATTTTACTTATGGTAAGGTAGAGGTCAAGGCCAAGTTTTCATCAGGGGACGGTTCATGGCCGGCTATATGGATGATGCCCGCCAGCTCAAAATATGGGGGATGGCCTGCAAGTGGTGAAATAGATATAATGGAGCATATAAAAGATTTAGATGTTGCTGTACAAACGGTACATACTACTGGTACGGAGCAAAAGACATATCCTTTTGGTCATTCAGGGTCTAAATTCAAGCGGGGTGAATGGAATATATGGGGAATAGAATGGAACGATAAGAAAATTGATAAACAAGGAAATCTCCTATGAAACGCTGCTCGTAACCTTCGGCGAGGGTATCGGGCGGCTCAACACCATGTTCGACGACCCGCAGGTGTGGGGCGTTGCCACGCTGAAGCAGTGGATCGACGGGTATGAAACTACGCGCTTCACCGAAATCGACGACCGAACGGCGGTTATCACATCCGAATACAACATGGACAGCGTGAAGGAATGGCTGCAAAAGAACACACCGATTATCAACCTGGAAAAACGATAAAATCATGCGCAAGTACAAATTATTCATCGGCTACCGGCTGCTGGGAGAGTTTTCCGGTATATGGGAAGCCAAAAATTTCGCCGCTGAAAGCGGCATGAGCGGAATTTTCTCGCTCGTGGGAGAAAATTACCGGGACAGTTGGTACGAACCAAAAAAACAGGACAAGAATGGAAACAAAGATTAAAGACATCACGGGAGCGGAAATAACCGTTACCGACTTAAAAGAGGCGGTACGCCAATGCCGGGAGTGCCTCGCAAGTCCCTACCTGATGCCCTCGGGGCATACCGTGGGGGAAAACCATGCCTACATGTTGCGGCAACTGCTCGCCCTGCAAAGGCGGAAACGGGAACACGGCAGGCAACGGCCGTGAAAATACGACGCGAAAAAAATCGGACGATAACAACCGTCCGATTTTTTTGTTTCCCGTCAATCGACCGCCGTATGGTCGCCCAGCTTCCCGTGCAGTTCACGCCCGATATGTCCGGCAATGCCACGGGGAGAAATTTCAGAGATTGAACCCCACCCGCCATGCGTGTATATGCACGTCTTGAGCGGTTCGGTACGGGAAAGGTAGAACAGATAGCCGTTGCGGAGCAGGATGCCCACGAACACCGAGCCGACCTCGATGTCGGCGATCTCGTCAAAACGTATCTTCCCGTCATTGTATAATACTGCCGTGCCATCCGCATCGGGAATGACGAACAGATCGTCTTCCATGACAATCCCGTGCAACTCGATTAGCGACCCCAGGCATTCACTCGCCGATACCCGGTCGTAATCACCCTTTACCTCATTTGTCGATTTCGTTTCCATATCGCTTTTCTTTAGGTTCAGACAAATACCATACGAAAAAGGCGTGAGAATACGTTAAATACCGGCATTGAGGTACAGCCAAGCACCCATCCACTCGATAGATAATTTCTCCCCACGCCGCTATCGCATACGCTTGACGCATATAGACACGACGATGAAGAAGAGAACTACCCATTATTTTGCGAGCGGATTAAAATTTGGCTGAGTTTCAGTGCATTCTGAAATTCGGGGTTGTCGGTATCTATCAGGGTAGGAGTCATCTGTCATTGTGTTTAGAGATTCATGCAAAGATACGGACAAATGGGAAATAAAAAAAGCGGTTAGAAGTCTAACCGCTTTTTCGTCAGAATATTTACGAGAAGCCTTTCGGCATTTATCAGATTCGTCTTTAAAATGCTGAACTTGTCAGCGTCGCAGTTTTATTTGCGTCTTTCGTCATTCAGCATTACATAACCCCAGATCATTGGATCTGCATTTGCAATCTTGTGGAAAATGTTTTTTACCTTTTTCATAATTGTTACCCTTTCTTTTTTAGTTAGTTTAATTAAATCTTCTTAGCGGACTTCCCAGCCGGCCGTTGTACTTGTTACCTTATTTACCTTGAAAACTTTTTATTGGCTTTTTCTTTTAGCCTTTCTTTTTACACTGCAAATATAGGCCTTTTTTCTTTACAAAATATGTTTTATAGCATGTTTTTCTTGTAAAAGGCCAATTTGTTGATGTAAATCAAATCCGGAGGCAGGGTTATTTCTTTTCAATTACATTTTCCCCTTTCTCTCCCGAAAAACTCGTAACTTTGCAGCCGTTTTGTAGAATACCTATGGCAGCAAGAATGAACAATCAGTACGAAGAACGCCTGGGAACGGAGCGGATGCTTCCTCTCATTTTCAAAATGGCTTTACCGGCAGTGGCCGCGCAGTTCGTCAATCTCCTATATAATATAGTAGACCGTATTTATATCGGTCATATACCGGAAATCGGGACAAATGCATTGGCGGGAGTAGGAGTGACCACTTCCATTGTAATTCTGATTTCTTCTTTTTCGGCTATTGTGGGAGCCGGAGGTGCGCCGCTGGCTGCCATGGCATTGGGACAAGGCGACCGGGTGCGTGCGGGGAAATTCTTAGGCAACGGTTTCATGCTGCTGATTCTGTTTACCGTGCTGACTTCGCTGGTATCCTATTTGTTTATGGAGCCTATTCTGCGGTTTGCGGGGGCATCTGCCGTTACACTCCCCTACGCAGAAGATTATCTTTCCCTGTACTTGCTGGGTACTTTGTTTGTGGAAATCTCTACCGGACTCAATACGTTCATCAATTCACAGGGGCGTCCCAATATTGCGATGTATTCCGTCTTGATTGGGGCCTTGCTGAATATCGTGCTCGATCCGATTTTTATTTTCTGGTTTGATATGGGCGTAAAAGGAGCGGCACTAGCCACTATTCTTTCGCAGGCATGCAGCGCCTGGTGGGTGTTAGGCTTTCTATGTTCCGACCGTGCCTCCTTGCGTTTGCAAAAATGTTACCTGAAATTCGACCGCCGTATCGTCAGTGGGATGTTGGCTTTGGGGGTATCTCCCTTCATTATGGCCAGTACAGAGAGCCTGGTAGGATTTGTGTTGAACGGCAGTCTGGAGAAATTTGGCGATATATACGTAGGAGCCCTGGCTATTTTACAGAGTGCCATGCAGCTGGTCAGTGTGCCACTTACAGGATTTGCCCAAGGTTTTGTGCCGGTGGCCAGCTACAACTACGGACATGGTGACCGGCAGCGGGTGAAAGACTGTTTCCGTATTGTACTGACGGTAATGTTCTCTTTCAATTTTGTCCTGATGTTGCTGATGATTTGTTTCCCTACGGTAGTCGCTTCGGCATTTACGAGCGATCCGGAGTTGATAGCCACCGTAGAGCATGTGCTGCCGCTCTTCCTGGCTGGAATGACAATCTTTGGTTTGCAGCGCGCCTGCCAGAATATGTTTGTAGCCCTTGGTCAGGCACGGATTTCTATTTTTATAGCTTTGCTGCGTAAGGTTATTTTGCTGGTGCCTCTTGCTCTGGTTCTGCCTCGCTTCTGTGGCGTGGAAGGTGTATTTATGGCCGAAGCAGTTTCGGATGCTACGGCTGCCATCTGTTGCACATTGCTCTTCTTCTGGCAGTTCCCGAAGATACTTCGCAAGATGCAGAATCTGGTACAGAACTAATTTTACGATTCTGATAGGTAAATTGTTTGAAACACAGATAGATAAAGTGGTAAATGCTTAATCGTATTCTCTGTTTCACAGTGTGGGATACAAAAACCACACTGTGGGATACATATTTCACACTGTGAAATACAAATCCCGCAGTGTGAAACAGAGAATTCTTCGAAGCGTTCTGAATTATGCTTTTCGGAATTTGTAATTATATGTCGGGAGAGGTGGAATTTCCTGATAGAAATTATCGGCTATGCTATAAATCTTTATAACTTTATCCTCCAAGTATATCGTAGCTATGATTGAGGTGGCTTAAAATGCAGAAACGAATACGGTTGTGTTTCCGGGGTGATTAGCCCGGTGTGCAAGTTTTATTTATTGAAAACCAAGTCTTATAAATGAAAAATATAATAGAGAGTATCAGAAAGCAATATCCGGTGTCCGATTTGACCATAAAGGAACTTGAGTCCTATTTAACACCTTGCAGTTTTCCTAAAAGGTACCAACTTATAAAGGAAGGTATTTATTGCAAGTATGCTTATTTTATAGAGAAGGGTATCTTAAGAGCCTATTGGGTGGTCGATGGAGAGGAATACACTACCTCGTTCGGAGCAGAGGGATGTATTGTTTTCAGCATGGATGAATTATATTACAACAAAAAAAGCGAGGAATATGTGGAAACGCTGGAGGAAGTGGAAGCCTACAGAATCAATATACGTGACCTCAAAAATCTTATGGAAACCAACTTGGAGTTATGCAACTGGGGGAGAATTATACATCAGAATGAATACAGACGGTTGCACAGAAGCCATAAAGAGAGGTTGTCATTGCCGGCAAAAGAGCGTTATGAAGAATTTCAGAAACAATTTCCGGAAATATGCAAAAAGGTAAATCTGAAATACATTGCATCCTATTTAGGAATCACCCTTTCTACCCTCAGCAGGTTGCGAAGCAAAAAGCCGTAATTTGATTTAGGACAAATTTTTAATGGATGAGATTCCTTATCTTTGCACAATATATGAATTATAAATCCTAATCCTTTTTATTTATCTCAATATGAATCATCGAATCTCATCATCAGCTTTTGCAGATACAAAACCGCATTATGAACTTCTTGACGGGCTAAGAGGGGTGGCCGCACTGCTTGTGGTGTTCTATCACATTTTCGAAGGTTTTTCTTTTGCCGGAGGAGGTACCCTCATTACTGTCATTAATCATGGTTATTTGGCCGTCGATTTCTTCTTTATACTTTCAGGTTTTGTCATCGGATATGCGTACGATGACCGGTGGAAGAAGAACATGACATTAAAAGGCTTCTTTAAGCGGAGACTTATCCGACTTCATCCGATGATTATTATGGGGGCGATAATCGGTTGCATTGCTTTCTTTGTGCAAGGGGGAGTGAAATGGGATGGTACGCATGTAGCGACCTCCGCGGTCATGCTGGCACTCTTGCTTGCAATGTGCTTTATTCCGGCTTATCCGGGAGCCGGGTATGACGTACGCGGGAACGGAGAGATGTTTTCCTTGAACGGACCGAGCTGGTCATTGTTCTTTGAATATATAGGTAATATACTTTACGCTCTTTTCATTCATCGTTTGAGTAATAAGGCACTGCCAGGATTTGTCATACTGCTCGGTTTCCGGCTTTCCTGGTTTGCTTTGTTTGATGTGGTAGGTTATGGCATGATAGGAGTGGGCTGGACGCTCGACGGACTGAACTTCTGGGGAGGCATGCTGAGAATGCTGTTTCCTTTTACGTTAGGTATGCTGATTTCAAGAAATTTCCGTCCGTTTAAGATTCGAGGCGCATTCTGGATTTGCAGCATTATCCTGTTGGGACTTTTCTGTGTGCCTTATATCGAAGGTAAGTCACCTGTATGCTTGAATGGTGTGTTCGAGATGATATGCATTGCGGTGGTATTTCCTCTATTGGTGTGTATGGGGGCATCTGGCAAGACGACAGACAAGCAGTCGACCGCTATCTGTAAGTTCCTGGGAGATATATCTTATCCGCTTTATGCCATTCACTATCCTATTATGTATGTATTCTATTCATGGCTTATCGAGAAAAAGTTGTATACGTTGGAAGAAACCTGGCCGGTGGCCGCTGTTGTATATTTCGGAAGTATCGCGTTGGCATACTTGTGCCTGAAGCTTTATGATGAACCTGTGAGAAGGTGGCTTGGAAATAAGTTTGTGAGGTAGTATGGAAATATATTAGTAAATATGATAGGATGTATAAATCCACCTTTTTAATTAGGGATTGTGTGCAGAATTACTCGACCGTTGTTAATTCATTGGTCGAGTAATATTTTTATGTCTCTATTGTACGGTAATAAAGTTTTATGTGTATTGAAGCTTATGTCTGAAGCTTGGAATTTGAATTGATAATATCGAATTTCTTCCTATATTTGACGATTTTCCACCTTTTTTTGATTGGCTAATTCGTATTTTTGTGTAAACAAAAAAGGTGTATGCTATGAATAATGCTGTAAAAAAACATTTTATTGAACTGTTATTTTTTATACTTCTAGATTTCTTTACAGTTTCTCTTTGTGCAAAAGATTTTAAAATTTTAGATACCTCAAATGGATTACCGGATAATACTGTAAAATGTTTTACACAGGATAGTCGGGGATTTATGTGGTTGGGAACTTTTAATGGCTTATGTCGATTTGATGGGGCTGAGTTCGTTATTTATAGGCATGATAAGAATACTTCTAATTCTATAGTGGATAATCATGTGGAAGCATTGTTGTCAGTTGGTGATTCTTTATGGGTAGGAACAACCAATGGACTTTCTTGTTATTCCCAGAAAGAAGATCTGTTTTATGATTGTGTTTATTTGTCTCCATCTGGTGAGAAAAAAAGAATAGACGTAGCTATTCGTAATATTATTTGTTGTAATGGTCTTGTCTTTGTTTTAACAACTATGGATGAGATTTGGGTTCAAAAAGAAGGATATGTTTTTATACCTTGTGTATATGGAAAAAAAATGTCTTGGCAAGCTATTGCAAATTATAAGGAAAATCTATTTTTGGCCTATAGTACAGAAGGTTTATTTTTGATTGATGCCCAAAAACAAGCTATCGTAAACCAGAAATTGTTAGATAAACATATTCTAAGTGGCTGTATGATGTATTATAGTCAGAATCAGAAAACTGTTTATGTGGGTGCGGGGATTGGATATGCAGGTAGGGCCTTTAAAATAAATTCCGAATTGGCAGAGATTGTGGAAGAATCTTTTGCGTTGAAAGATATAAAAGCAATTGTGGATTATCAGGATAAGGTATTATTTGGTCTGGATGGTGGAGGAATAGTGGAGTTAAAGGATGGAGAAATAGTAAATTATACATCTCAAAATTCGAATATAAGCAGTGATGCAGTTCACGCTTTGTTTGTTGACAGGAGAGATTGCTTATGGATAGGAACTTATCGTGGAGGTGTAAATTTTTACTCATCTTATTACGATTGGTTTTATACTTTGACCAAGAATGAAGAAGGCTTATCCCATGATATTGTGACTGCAATTTATCCGGATGGAGATAAACTGTATTTAGGGTTAGATGGAGGTGGCTTAAATATATATGATAAAAAGTCTGGTTCATTGACTGTTTATTCTCAACAGAATAGTACTATTTCGGGGAATAATATTTTGTCTATATGTGCAGATTCCCAGTATATATGGATGGCAGTTTATGAGAAGGGATTATGCCGTTTTTCACGTACTACTCATACTTTTAAAAATTATGATCTTTTTTCTATCGATAAGATTTATAATGCAAATCAGGTGTGGGATATTCAACAGGGCAATGATGGGAATATATGGATTATAGGTTCTGTAGTTTATTTATTTAATCCTAAGACAGAATCTTTTACATTGGTTGATGGAGTTTATAGTGCATCTTCCATTTTATTTGATGGCGATTTTGTATGGATTAGTTCTACGCATACGGGATTATATAAATTGGATCGGAAAACAAGAAAGATATGTATGCATTACCATGAAAAATCGGAGAAAGTATCACTTCCTTCTAATTTTATCCGCTATATGTTTATGGATTCTAATCATTCTATATGGTTATCAACGGAGTCTGCCGGACTATATCGGATGGACGAGCAGAAAGGGAAAATAATATCTTATGCGGAGCGTATCGAACTTCAAAATAACAAAGTGGTGAGTATAGAAGAAGACGGTGTGGGGTGTTTATGGTTAGGCACTTATAATGGCTTATATAAATATGATCCGAAACATGATTCTTTTGTTCATTTTGGGAAAATGGATAATCTGTGGGCTGGACAATTTAATTATCATGCTTGTGCACAAGATAATCGGTTTGTGTATATGGGCGCTACAAAAGGTCTTGTTTGGTTTGAACCCCAAAAGATTGTTTATACGCATCAGACTAGTCCTGTTTATTTTACAGAATTGGAGTTATTGAATCATTCAGGTAGTAAAGTTCATTTGCTAGGTATGGAGGGGAAAAGCGTTTCTTTAGCTTATAATCAGAATTTCTTTACTTTATTTTTTTCAGTGCCAGAGATGTTGACCCCAGATAAAGTCCGTTTCTCGTGTTATATGAAAGGGTTTGAAAAAGGTTGGCAGGAGATTGGGACGAAACGGCAAGTCTCCTATACAAATGTACCTCCAGGAAAATATGTATTTTATGTTAAATCGACAGACAGTTCTGGAAAATGGAGTGATAAAATGTCTTGTTTATATATTGTCATCACTCCTCCTTGGTGGCAAACGGGGTGGGCTTGGTGCTTGTGGATATTGCTCTTATCTGGAGCTATTGCAACTGCCTTCTGGTTTTATAAACATGAATTGAATATTAAGCACCTTGTTCAATTAAAAGAGATAGAAAAAGAAACAGCTCGTAATATTAATGAAGCAAAATTACGGTTTTATACGAATATTACGCATGAATTACGTACGCCTATATTTCTGATTACAGCTCCATTAGAGGAATTAATGACTGAAAAAAAACGGATAGTATCAGTTCCTCGTACATATTTGATGAATATGTATCGTAATGCTATGAAGCTAAGTAAATTAGTTACTCGCATGATTGATCTAAGAAAGTTAGAGCAAGGAAAACTGAAGTTGGATTTACATACACAGAATGTCGTATCTTTTTGCAAAGATCTTGTACCAGACTACGAATCTCTATGTCAGCAAAAAAATATTATTTTTCATTTTTTACCAGCAAAAACTATTATTCGATTGAATTTTGATGCAGAAAAATTAGAAATAATTCTTACTAATCTAGTTTCAAATGCATTTAAATATACTCCGGAAGGTGGTAAAGTGGTTCTTGTTATTGATGAGACATCAGAAAATGTAATGTTTTCAGTTGAGGATAATGGTATTGGTATAGAGAAAGAATTTCAGGATATGGTGTTTGAGCGTTTTTTTCAGGTAGATTCTTCTCAATCGATTGCAATGGGAGATGGTATTGGGCTTTCCTTTGTAAAATATTTGGTTGAATTACATGGAGGTGAAGTACATTTAGAAAGTGAGTTCGGGAAAGGGTCAAAATTTATGTTTTCTATTCCCTTGAAAGATGAAAATAAAGAGGAGAAGGTAGAAGAAGTGGAGGTTTTACCGGATGTGGAAAAAGAAAAATCTTTACTTCTTAATGCGCAACCTATGTCGCCAACAGCTACTCATACACTTTTATTAATAGATGATGAACCTGAAATTTTAGAACTGATGGAACGTTCCTTAATTGAAGATTTTAGGATATTGAAAGCGAATAATGGAATGGATGGACTGACTGTGGTAAGGAAAGAACTTCCAGACCTTATTGTATGTGATGTAATGATGCCGAAAATGGACGGAATGGCTTTTCTGGAAGCCTTGAAGGAAGATAAAGAATTGGCCCATATCCCGATAATCATGTTAACGGCGAAAATTGCTGAGGAGGATCAAATTGTAGCTTTTGATAGTGGTGCGGATGCTTATTTGACGAAGCCTGTTTCATTGAAATTTTTACGTAATAGAATAGATTATTTATTGGCTCGTACGGAGTCTGTTGTAATGGCAAATGCTTTGGCGAAGTCAGAAAAAAACTATACGAAAGAGGAACAGCGTTTTTTATTAAAATGCAAGGAGACTATTGATGAGCATTTAATGAATCCAAATCTTGGAGTGGTTTTTATGGCTGAGAAGTTAGGTATGAGTCATTCATCTTTTTACCGTAAGATTAAATCTGTGACAGGAATGAGCGGAATGGATTTTATTAATGAATATAAAGTTTTTAAGGCCGTCCAACTATTTAATGGAGGTGAAACTAATGTAAGTTCAGTTTGTGTAAAATGTGGTTTTAATGATATAAAGAGTTTCCGTGATGCGTTTAAGAAAAAAATGAACATATCCCCCAAACAATATGTGATGCAACTATCCTTATTAGAAGATACTTCTCATAAAGGGTGAATGTTTCTCTTTTTACGCTGAAAACCTATTATTACCTGTTTTTGACGGATTTCTTCCTCATTTGGGAGCTTATACATTCTACTTTTGTGCCTAGAAAAACATGTTTTTTATTTTTGAACCTATTAATTTAATATTGTTATGAACAGATTTCAATGGCTTAGAAAAAGTGTAATGTCATCTTCAATTACGCAGACATAAAATGCTGATTAATGTTATGACTGCATATATAAAGAATGCATGAATAATATGATGTGTGAAATTTAATTTGGTTGCTTTGTAACTTAAACTATGGTTTATATGAGAAACAAAAAATGTTTGCTTTTGAATAGAATTGGTATATTCCTTTCTATGATAATGTTGGAAGGTCTTATGATACGGCATGATTACCTTTTGGCTTCTGAATCTTTATCTTATAATGAAATAAATTTAATAAAACAAAGTTCAGAAGTAAAAGGGCAAGTTGTCGATGTGAATGGAGAGCCAATCATTGGCGCTAGTGTAAAAATAAAAAATACATCTTTAGGTACAATTACTGACTTGAATGGTTTTTTTATACTAAAGGATGAATCTGCAAAGAATTTAATAATTTCATTTATTGGATATGAAACAAAAGAAGTTGCATTGAAAGGGCAAACTTTTGTCAAGGTTGTATTAGCAGAAGATACAGAGGTTTTGGATGAAGTTGTAGTGGTAGGTTATGGAACTCAAAAGAAAGTAAATTTAACGGGAGCGGTTGCTACTTTGGATTCAAAACAATTAGAAAGTAAACCAATTACTAGTGCCTCTCAAAGTCTGGCTGGAAAAGTTGCTGGTGTTCATATTGCACAATCTTCAGGTATTGCAGGAGATGATGGTGCACAAATTACCATTCGTGGATTGGGAACCTTGAATAATACTGCACCTCTTATTTTAATTGATGGTGTTATATCGCCAAGTATGGATGTAGTGAATCCTGCAGATATTGAGAATATTTCTGTATTAAAAGATGCTGCTTCGGCCTCAATATATGGTTCTCAAGCAGCTAATGGGGTAATTCTTGTGACTACAAAGAAAGGAAGCACAGAAAATAGAGCAGTTTTTAATGTGAATGCTGGATTTTCTATATCTCAAATAACCAAACAGAGTAAGCCTCAAATGGTCACAGATACAGAGACTTTTATGCTTTTAATGAATGAGGCACGTGTCAATTCAGGATTAACTCCTGCATTTTCTGAAGAAGTAATGGAGTTGTACCGTACACCTTCTTATAGAGAGGCATGTTCTACAGATTGGTTTGACGAAATCTTTAGATCTAGTTTTACTCAAGAGTATAATATTAGTGCACATGGAGGAAACGATAAAACTAAATTTTATTTTTCTTTAGGTTATATGGATCAAGGATCTATTGTTTCAGATGGTAATTATGAACGAATTACTTCTCGCTTGACATTAGATTCACAAATTCTGCCAAAATTGAACGTTGGGGCTGTAATGGGGTATACTTATGGTAATCAAAGAACTCCCAATGGTAGTGTGAATGAGGTCTTTGCACTTGATATAATGAGAGCTTCTCCTTTAAATCCAGCTTATAATGATGATGGGTCGTTGGCTCTTCCTGATAGTTATTCTTTATCTTATACGGGACAAGTTCAAAGTGGTAATCCCTTGGCTGGACTTTTATATAATGAGATACATCAAACTCGTAATGATATTATTGGCACTGCTTATTTGGACTGGAATATTTTGCCAGGACTTCATTTGACTACTATATTGAATGCTAATATTCAGGTTTATGATTATAATGAATGGAAGGGATGTCCTTCAACAAAAAACTGGCGTTATAAGTAATTATTGGCGGATCCTTATTTCAATGGTACAATGAGTGACCTGGAAAATAATTTTTATGGGAATGCAAGTCTAAAGATGTCATCTTCTAGAAACTATCGAATAAACCCTCATGTACAATTAAATTATGAGAAGAATTTTGGCAAGCATAACTTGAAAGCTATGGCAGCTGTTAGTTATGAGAAGAATAGTAATAACTATTTTGATGCATACCGTGGTAAATTTATCTCTAACTATATTCATATTTTAGGTGCAGGTGATCCTACTACGAAAGATAATTCAAGTGCTTTATCTAAATATGCAATTTTGTCTCAGTTTGGTCGTATTAATTATGACTATGCTGATAAATATTTATTTGAATTTAATATCCGACGTGATGGTTCTTCTAGATTTGGCTCTAACTATAAATATGGTGTTTTCCCTTCATTTTCTGCTGGATGGGTGTTAACTCAGGAGGATTTTATGAAGAATGTTCCATTAATTAACTTTTTTAAGTTAAGAGCTTCATGGGGGCAATTGGGAAATCAGTATGGTGGAGATAATTTTCCTTATATGGCAAAGATAGCTTATAATGCAAATTATGTGTGGGGAAAAACTGTAGAAACAGGGGTTACGCCATCTAGCTATGGAAATCCTGATTTGCATTGGGAAACGACGAATGTAACAAACTTAGGCTTTAATTTACATCTTTTGGATTCAGAATTGATTTTTGAAGGAGATTATTTTATTCGTAAAACAAAGGATATTTTATTTAATACTCCATTACCTTATGAAACGGGTTTTAGCTCGGTAATGACTAATCTTGCTCAGGTGCAAAATAATGGTTTTGAATTTATGGCCACTTACCAAAAAAGATTTAATAATTTTAATATGTCAATAAGTGGAAATACTTCATATATACGAAATAAAGTTATTTCGTTAGATCCAACATTGGTTGGTGAAGCAGATAGGCATATAAATGGAAATCAAATAACTACACGTGATAATCCTATCAATTCATATTATTTAGTGAAGTGGACTGGAAAAATCTATCAAACACAAGAAGAAGTAGATAATAGCCCTCATGTGAGTGGGGCTGGTCCTGGAGATCTTATTTTTGAAGATTTTAGCGGTCCTGACGGGACTCCTGACGGAACTATTGATGCTTACGATAGGCAAATTTTAGGAACTGAGTATCCTTCTTGGACTTTTGGGGCAAATTTGTCATTTGGATATAAAGGATTCGATTTGAGTGTTGATTTTCAGGGGATTGCTGACGCATATTCTTATGGAACTTGCGAATATTATACACCAACTTTCCAAGGTTCCAATTTTGGACAATTTTGGGTACAGCGTTGGACACCTGAACATCCTAGTGAAACTGTACCGAGAGTGTGGGTAGATAATGGTCCTAATAATACTTATGCCAATACATATTTTCTGATGGATAGAACATATCTGCGTTTGAAAAATTTAGTATTTAGCTATACTTTTCCACAGAATATATGTAAGAGACTGAGAGCAAGCCGTTTGAGGGTGTATGCTTCTGCATCAAATTTATTTACTTGGACAAAGAAAGGATATAAGGGATTTGATCCAGAACGGTCTAATAGTAGTGGAGAACGTGGAGGAATTCCTCAAGCTACGACATTCAAAATGGGTATTGATTTGACTTTTTAAATAGAATTGAAATATGAAAAAGATATATTTATTAGTACTGGGTTTTATGTCATGCTTCTTTTATAGTTGCAATGATTGGATTGAGTTGGAACCGGAGGATTCTTTGGCAAAAGAGACATTTTTTAATACTCAAGAGGATTTTAATCAGGCTATAACAGGGCTTTATGCAATACTTCGGCCTACGGATGCAGATGCTGTTGGAGGTGCATATTTTGGGAATCTGTATTGGGAGGTTTGTGCGGATGTTTGTATGTGGAAGAACAGTTGGACACAACCTTGGTTTGATATTTCACGAGGAGAATTAAATGCAGTGACTGGAAATGTAGATCTTGTGTATAAAAATTTGTACTATGCAATTTCATGGGCGAATACAATTAAGGCAGAAATAGAGGCAAAAGCTGATAATTTTGATGAGGATTTTGTAAAGTATGTAACAGGGCAAATAGGTTTTGTAAGGGCTTTATGTTATATTCGTTTGACAAGTTTATGGGGTGATGTTCCTTTGGTTGATAAGATTTATACTCCTGAGGAATCAAAATTGCCAAGAAGTCCTTTTTCAGAGATTATGGAAAAAATTATAATTCCAGATCTTACATTGGCTGCAACAAACTTAGAAGTTACTCCTTATGATTCTCGTGAAGGGATTGCAACAAAACAAGCTGCAATTGGAATGAAGGTAAGAGCTTATTTATATGCAGAGGATTATGAGAATACAATTAAGAGTGCATTGGAATTAATGGAATTGGAAAAGCAAAATCCATCTGAAATTGGTTTCTTGGATAATTATAAAGACATTTTCTCAAATTCAAATGAAGATAATAAAGAGATTTTATTTGCCTTAAAATATACTGCGGGAGGATATAAACAGGGAAGCACCTTTAATACAACGTTTGGTAGTAAGTTACCAGGACTGCCAGAAGCCAGTATGAATGGTTCTTGGGAAACAGTTTCTGTATTACCTGAATTTATAGATTCATATCCTTTAATTGATGGTAAAACAGTGGAAGAGGGTTCAAGAGCTTATGATCCGGAACAAAAATGGGCGAATAGAGGCCCTAGGTTTGAAAGCACATTTTATATTGGTGATTATTCAATGGTTAATGGCCTTTTATATGAATCGTCTGAATATGTATGCAATATAAGTGCTCAATGCGCAAATGATTATCCTTTAACAATAAATAAAGGATATATGAATGAAGATGATAAAATAGACTGGACAAATGAAGATGAGTCTGATTTTATTGTTTTACGTTATACAGATGTGTTAATGATGTATGCAGAGGCTAAAACAATGCTTGGACAAATAGACGATTCTGTTTATGACATATTAGATAAGGTAAGAGATAGAGCCGGTATTGCACGTGTGCCTCGAGGACAATCTCAATCTGAGATGATGAATACGATACAGAATGAAAGAAAGTGGGAATTTGCTTTTGAAGGATTAAGATATTTTGATATTCGTCGTTGGGGTATTGCTGATCAAGTGATAAATGGAATCACATCGGATGAAAAATATGATTTTGGATCTCATAAAGTGTTTGTTTCTGGAAAGAATGAACTTTGGCCTATTCCGCAAAGTGCTATTGATGCAAATCCAAATCTTTCTCCTAATAATCCTGGGTATTAATAAAATTAATTTATTATGAAACAGTTGTTATTTATAGTTTTTGTGTTTATTGGAACCTTTGTATATGTTGGTTGTAATGAAGAAGATTATGCTATTAATAGAATAGCTTCACCAGAGAATTTGTCTGCTACACGTGGGGATACTTCTGTCTTTTTAAAATGGGATAAGGTTGAAGGAACTGCATTTTATACATTGGTTCGTGGTTTAAAAGTAATAGCAGATAGTTTGTATGTAGAGTCTTATGAAGATGCTTTAGCACCTGATACATTGACTGAATATAGAGTTTATGCAGTGGATGCTATGGGATGGCGCTCTTCTACTTATGCCTCAGATTCTGGATATTTGGGCATTCCAAATGGAATCATTCCACGTGCTCCAATAAAATTTGAAGCTTCGGTAGATGATATTAGAGGATGTGTATTGTCGTGGACAACTGGGCGTTTTGCTACTTCTTATAAATTATATAAGAATGATGTTTTTTATGCAGATGTAGTTGAAAATCAGTTTATTGATTATGATGCTACAGATGTTCCCACAGAATATACACTTTATTCAAATAATTATAATGGGATTTCACAGACTGGAATTTCGGCTACTGGAAACAAAGCTTATTTATGTTTGGATAATTATGAAAAATATGAGGATGGTTATGTAATACAACCTTGGACTGAAATAGCTGAACGTACACAATATTATACGGAGGGAAGCCCTATAGTCGTAGCGGGGGAAGCATATTCGGGCTCAAAGCAATTAATAATAAAAGAAGGTAAGTTACAGATTCTTCATGATTGGGGAGGTGCTTTGTATGATGGTTATTATGTGATAAGCTTTATGGCTCGAAAAGAAAATGGAAGTTTTAATGTGTATTCAACTTTTGGAACAAATGAAGTCTATTCTAATGTTGGGGAATGGACAAAGTTTAGTTATAAAACGGGATTAATTAAGGTAGGAGACACATTTAATCTTCCAATAGAATCAAAATTAGACAATACGAATTTATTGATAGATGATTTGTCCATATCTTATATCTGGAGTGGCGGCTTCTAATTTGTTTTAGGTTTATAGAGAAATGTGATAAGCTATTTATTACATTTCTCTTAGCTAGTGTGTTGATTTGTTTTTTATATAGTGTTATGAGATACCGTTATATTTTATATCTGCTTTCTTCTTTTTTACCGATTGTCAGTATTGAAGGGTATGCTGCTGAAACCATAGAACAAAAGGAAACGTGTAAGACAAACTATTCTCAAAGTTTGACAATAACCCCTGCAATATATCCTTATTTGGTAGAGCCGAAAGATTATCCTGAATATTATAGAAGGCCTTATCCCTCGCTATCGTGGAAAGATTTTGGCAATAAGACCCAGTTTGTAGTGGGGCGTAACGCCCCTATAGATTCAACAGAGGTAGCTGAGGTAAAAGGTGATGTATATAGGCCAGGACTTTCATTGATGTGTGATAAGAACTTCACTCGGAGATTGCAATTTATGTCGAAGAATAATTTCTTTGTGCATAATATAGGTGGATATGGACCGGGATCTGCTATGCCTGTATATGGTGGATTTGGAGAATGTATTGTTCCGAAGTGGCAGATAGATCAGATTCAGAGGTATATAGGAAATAAGTTCACGGGTTTTGATGTAGGAGAACAAGATGGACGTTTTAATTTTACATATCGGCATATTATAGAACCTTATATACCTGATAAAAAACAGCAATACTTGGCTTCACAACCTTATTTTGATCGGGTAGCAAGTGATTTAGGAAACTGGTGCAGTGCATTAAGGGTGGGTATGAAAAATACGGTTGAACTGCTGACCGAGAAAAATAACCTGCTCAGTGC
>OGDB01000229.1_pt1 | contig 17029 bp, 17 predicted proteins | sample 1570361 | NCBI WGS metagenome assembly OGDB01 (sample SAMEA2582173, study PRJEB24529) | metagenome | biome: Human gut stool | place: China | collected 2011 | reverse complement strand
ATTGGAAATGTTTTGCAGCAGTTATATACTACGGTTGATGCACTTGTAATAGGCAAATATTGTGGAGATACATCTTTAGCTGCGGTAGGAACGAGTTCACAGCCGGTTGAAGTATTATTATGTGTTTTTTTAGGAATAGGAACAGGTGTGTCTATTCTTATTTCACAATATACCGGAGCAAGGGAATCGGGAAAGGTTGTTTCAGTATGTGGAACTTCAATAACACTTATATATATTGTAGGTATTCCGATTGGAATTCTTGGATGGTTTGCAGCACCATATATTCTGGAATTCATGAAAGTGCCGCAGGATGTGTGGAATGCCGCATTAATATATACGAGGGTTGTGTTCTTAGGTACACTTGGTAATCTGGGTTATAATATGAATGCTGGTATTTTAAGAGGACTTGGAGACAGCAAGGCTTCATTATGGTTTCTGGTTGTGTCCTGTGTTTCTAATATAGTATTTGATTTATTGTTTGTTGCAGGGTTTGGAATGGATGTAGCCGGAGCAGCACTTTCTACAAGTATTGCTATGTTCATTTCATGGATTGTAAGTATTGTTTATATAAGAAAGAAGTTTCCGGAGATACAGTTTACATATTTGCCTAGAAGATTTTCTGGAACAATGATGAAAGCTATTCTGGCTATTGGTTTGCCCGTTGGACTTAACAATTCTCTTTATTCATTAGGACATGTTGCATTACAGACATTTAATAACTCGCAGGGTGCTATATTTATGGCTGGAGGTGCAGTAGCAGGAAGAATTACAGGATGCGCTAACATAGCAATTACAGGATTATCTTCGGCGGCCACTACATTTTCAGGACAGAATTATGGTGCTAAGAAATATTCAAGAATTAAAGAGGGACACTGGAGAATTCCATTGTGTTCAGGTCTGATTACATTAAGTTTTGGATTGCTTTTTATAATGATACATAAACCTATAATCCGTTTCTTCTCGTCAGATGAAATGGTATTGATGTATGCTAGCAGACATGTTGTTGTCATGTTACTTTCACAGTGGTTTTATGCTATCTTTAACTGTATAATATCTATTGTAAACGGAACTGGAAAGGTGCGTTATACTACAATTGTCAACATTCTTATGCTTTGGGCAGTCAGAATTCCAAGTGCCTATATTATTAGCAGATACTTTGATGGAACATGGGTAATGTTGTGCTTCCCAATCTCTTTCAGCTTTGGAATGTTTGCAATGATAGGTTATTATCTGTTCTCACCGGCATGGAAGGAAGTTATGAGAATGGCAGGAAAGAAACAAAATGAAGGTGAGAAGAATCTGGCGTAAGTAATATTGCAGGCTTGCGAAAAGAGTGCAATAAGATTGATAAAAAATTAAAGAACAGCAAATCATCAACATACAACTATATATAATAACTTTGATATAAAGAAGCAGAGCAAGTGCTAAGGCAACGAAAACCTTTCAGTACTTGCTCTTATTTTATCACTAATGCTTACATAAAAATCATTACACAAAATAGAGTAAAGATTTTGTGAGTTGAATAAGAAAAAATGATTGACATAACAGAATAATCTGCCTATAATCGTTCTAAAAAGAACGATAGTAAAGGAGGTCAGGATGTATTTCTGGGATAAGCATAAAACAATCACAAGCTATTATGAATTACTTTCAGGAGAAGTGTGCGACAGGTATGAATTAACGCAGATGGAATATGATATACTTATGTTTCTTCATAATAATCCACAGCATAATACAGCAGCAGACATAGTAAAGATTAGAAAATCAACAAAATCCCACGTTTCAACATCACTAAAGAATCTTGAAAATAAAGGTCTTGTTGAACGAATACAAAGTAAGGATAATAAAAAGCATATTGAGATTGTTTTATTAGATAAGGCGGAGGTAATTGTAAAAGCAGGAATAAACGCACAGAAACAGTTTGCTAAGGATGTTTTAAGTGGCTTAACAGAAGAAGAAAAGCATATGTGCATAGATGTGTTTGATAAGATCTGCAATAATGCAGAAAAATATATAAAAGAGTATAAGGAGCAGAACTAGTAATGAAGCAGAACAATTATAAACCACAGCTTCCAGATGTTATGGAAGCAATATTTGATGCAGCATATCTGATTTTTGATCTTGTTGCTGCAATATTATTTTTTATATATTCAAATGGGAATATGTTATTTATTCTTTATGGAATATTAACATTAACACTTTGCGGTGGAGATGCATTTCATCTTGTGCCAAGAATTATCAGAGCAGTATGTGGAAGTAGTGATAAGATAAAGAAACAGCTAGGAATTGGATTACAGATATCATCTATTACAATGACAGTATTTTATATTATTTTGATGTATATCTGGAAATTTACATTTCCAGGGTTTACAATACCAGTAATAATTGAGGTTATAATATGGATATCAGCAATTGTTAGAATTGTAATATGTATGTTACCACAGAATAATTGGTGTACAGATGAGGGAAATATGAAATTATCCGTTATCAGAAATTCAGTCTTTGCAGTTACAGGTATAGGAGTAATTATTCTATATTTGATTTCAGGAAATGATTATGGATATCATCTGACAAGGATGGCAGCAGCAATTATTATTTCATTTGGATGCTATATACCAGTAGCCTTATTCAGCAAAACTAAACCAAAGGTTGGACTTTTAATGATTCCGAAAACTTGTGCATATATGTGGATTATAGCTATGGGACTTAAGCTTTTGTTTTAGAATTATGTGGAGCAGCTCTGAGGCATCACTAAGCGGTAGAATTTACGTTCATTGTTCATATTATTACAATTATAAATATAATAAAATATTATCATATGGAGGCATAACATTATGATGGAAATTAAAAAGTTTGTAGAGCTTATGACTGGAGAATTTGATAACAAAGAACAGTTTATGGAAATGAAGGAGGCTGGTAAAAGCTTTCCGTATGCACAACATATAAACACAGTCTGCAATGATAAAATAAAAAATATTCCAGAGGATTTTAACGGAATATTTGTTGTAGAGGAAAGTTATTATGAAACAGATGGAAAACGTCATGCGTCACCACATTTATTTCTGATTACAGATAGTAACGCTGGAGTTATACTTTCTTCTTATGAAATTCCAAAAGGAGAAGATAAAAATACATTTTCATATGATTCTATGAAGAATGTTAATTACTCTAAACTAGAAAAATCTGAAAAATTTACTCCAGCACTTTATCATGAAAAGGACGGAATCTGGGAAGGTGGCAGTATAAGCCAGTTCTCGCCAGTTATGATATTCAGATTATGGGAGCGTTTTTCAGAAGCTTGTCTTGAGGTATCAGAAAGCATGGAGGTGAATGGAAAGAGAACCTTCGGATATGATGTTCCTATTATTTATAAGAGAGTATAGAACAATTGGACTGCCAGCCGGATACGAGGCACAGTATTTAATATTACCAGAGGGATAGTTTATTTGCATGATTGGAATTTAAGTAGCACTATAAGGAACAGTATTTAATATTGCCAGCCGGATTATCCTGCTGGCAATTAACTGGCAGTGGTTATTCTGTAAGCTCCTTCATAAGTGAGTGTACAGTTGTAATTTCATTTATCCGGCCAACATTGGCACCACAGAAGATTAAGCCATTATCCACATCTCCCTTTACAGCATTTATAAGAGCTTTTGTAATACAATATGGAACTTTTGCAGGGTTACATTTTTCAAGACAATTGTAGCATTTGGAAATAGGAATTCTTGAATTGTCAAGTTGTTCAATAAATGCATTGCGAAGTGCTCTTCCAGGCATTCCGACAGGACTTTGGATAATCTGAACGTCTTCTTGTCTGGCATTGATATAAGCCTGTTTATAAGCAGGTGAGGCATCACATTCTTTAGTAGCAACGAATCTGCTTGCTATCTGCACTCCATCGGCTCCAAGTTTAATTGCATGAATAATATCCTGTTTATCGAATATTCCACCTGCAACAATAACAGGTATTTTTTTTGAGTATTTATCTTCATATTCTTTTTTACATTCTATAATATTAGTTATTTCATTATCGAAATCAAGTGAAGCTGTATCGTTCAGCTGTTCATTAGAAAATCCGAGGTGTCCGCCAGCCTTTGGACCCTCTATTACGATAAAATCAGCGGTTCGGTCATACTTATGTGACCACATTTTTAATATAAGCTGTGCAGCTCTTTTTGATGATACGATAGGAGCTATCTTAGTCTGACAGGCTTTGTCTACAAGTGCTGGTAAATCTATAGGAAGACCGGCACCGCTGATAATTACATCAGCACCTGCGGCAACAGCTGCTTTTACATGTTCTTTATAATGTTTAAGTGCAACCATAATATTTACGCCAACAAGTCCATTACCACCGGCAATTTCTTTAGCTTTACAAATATGTTTCTTTATTGCTGCTAAATTGCAGCCGGCCTGATCATATTCAAATGCATCATCATCATAACCAATCTGGGCAGTTGAAATAATTCCGACTCCGCCCTCTTTTGCTACGGCACCTGCAAGACCGCTTAAGCTCACACCAACACCCATACCACCTTGTATAATAGGAAACCTTGCTGTTTTATTACCAATATGTAATTCAGGAAGCTTACATTTATTTGCACTAAGATTCATATTAAACCAATCCTCATTTCTATGTATATATTGTTGGAGCATACAAGAATTATTGAACAATTATCACAATGTTTTGATACTCAAACTATTGTGATAATAATACATCGTGGCAGAGATGTCAAGATTTTATTATCAACAATACTTCTTGATATAGTATTTAAAACTATGAAGATTAATAAAATTTACTATAAAGTATCAAAAATACCATTCAACTCCAAAATCCAACCGAATACCGAAGGATTATATATCTTTTAAATGGCTGGATTCCGATAGATAAAATACTCGCATTTACGATTATTTTTGTTGCTTTTTTTGTTATAATATGGTTATGTATCTATATACCAATAAGAATGAAAATAGCCAGGTCTAATAAAATATTTAGTAAGTAATGTATACACAGATATAAAATGCCTGGCACATAATAGAAGAAAGGAAGCCTGTTACAATTACATTATTATAATATATTTAGATATGTTGGATATATTAGATATGCGGATATATTGATATGTTGTATACATTAAAAGTGTTAGATATATTTGCTCGATTATATTAGTGATAATTAATAAGACAGGCTGTATAAAAGACTATGGACAAAGTTAAGAAGCATACAATACGTGTCAGGTATGTAATATTATCTGTGATAGGTTTTGTTCTTGCTGTGATAATAGGAATAGTTACGATTGCACTTGTAAGCTACAAAAAGCAGCCGAAGCTTACAGATGGTGAGAAACAGGAATTAGATAACACGGATCTTTTAAAACGCCAGACTAGTCCTGAGAGAGCCAAGATAATAGAGGATAATAATGATGCGTTAAAAGAACGTATAAGAATGATTAGCCAGGCAAAGGAAGAAATAATACTTTCAACCTTTGATTTCAGGTCTGATGATAGTGGAAAGCTTATATTAGGTGCACTTATTGATGCGGCAGACAGGGGAGTATCGGTTAATGTTATAGTTGATGGAGTGTCAGGTTTTCTTAGAATGAGGGGCAATGCGTATTTTGAGGCACTTGCGGCTATGCCAGAGGCAACAGTTAAGATATATAACAAGGTCAATCCGTTAAAGTCTTATAAGTCAATGGGAAGACTGCACGACAAATATATAGTTATAGACAGGCAGAATTATATTCTTGGTGGACGTAATACATTTAATTATTTCCTTGGAGATAATGAGGGACATAAGAATTATGACAGAGATGTGTTAGTATATTGTGCCAAGACAGATGAGAACAGTTCGGTCAACCAGCTTATAGACTATTATGACAGCGTGTGGAACTATAAGGAGAGCAAGACTCTTTTATCAAGCAGTAAGACTTCTTATAAAGAGAAGATAGCTGCAAAGGACAAGGTTAAGACAGCCAAAGATGAGCTTTTAGCAGGTTATGAGGCATATTGTGCTGATAATCAGGAGTTCGTAGACAATACAGATTATGCCAGTGAGACAGTGGAGGTCAACAGCATAGCACTTCTTAGCAATCCGATAGATTACAAGGTAAAGAAGCCGGTTGTGTGGTATCAGCTTGTAAGGCTTATGAAATCGGCAGATGCTAAGGTGAAGATACATACACCTTATATAATATGTAACGATTATATGTATGAAGGACTTACTGAGGTATGTGATAAGGTAGAAAATGTATCTTTGATGACTAATTCTATTGGTAATAATGGTAATCCATTTGGCTCGGCAGATTATTATGTTAATAAAGATAAAATACTTAATACCGGGCTTGAAGTATGGGAGTACGAGGGCGGATATTCTTATCATGGAAAGTCAATACTTATAGATGATAATATATCGGTCATTGGCTCATTTAATGTGGATATGCGAAGCGTCTATCTGGATACGGAGCTTATGCTTGTAATTGACAGCAGGGAGATTAACAGCCAGTTAAATGAAGCTATGGAGTCATATGAGCATATAGCAAGAAAGGCTGATGCAGATGGAAGTTACGACAATCCATATGATGTAGAACCTGTGGAGCTTACGCCATACAGGGAAAAGAGAATGAAGCTTATCAAGAACTTTATATTGTGGACGAGATATCTATTTTAAAATACAGACATATTTATAATGCAAGATATGGAGATTAACTATGAAGATGACAACTCTGTGTTATATTGAGAAAGATAACAACTATCTGATGTTACATAGAACCAAGAAAGAAAATGATATCAATAAGGGTAAGTGGATTGGTGTTGGAGGCCACGCAGAGGGTTGTGAGACACCAGAGGAATGTCTTTTAAGGGAAGTGAAGGAAGAGACAGGACTTACACTTACATCATATTGTTTCAGGGGGCTTATAACATTTATAAGTGATGAATGTGAGCCTGAGCTTATGTGTCTGTTTACCGCGAATGACTATGACGGTGAGGTAAGCATATGTGATGAAGGCGACCTTTGCTGGGTTAGTAAAGATAAAATATTAGAGCTTCCAACGTGGGAGGGTGATGCTGTATTTTTAAAGCTTCTGCTTAGTGATGAACAGAGATTTTTTACAATAAAGTTAAGATATGAGGGTGATAAGCTCATTGAAAAAAATGTACAGTTTTATTAAGAAAATGTATACATATGCCGATATACATTAAGCTACGGAGAGCACATTTATTCAATGGATTGATTGCTGTTGGATAAGTGTGTTTTTTTATGCAGATTTATTTTACTTACCACTTGGACCGTACAGGAAAGTGGAGCGGCTGTGACTGACTGAACAGCGGCAGAAAGGAGAAAAATGGATATTAGTACACAGACATTCAGAGAAAGCTATACTGATTATTACAATCAGAAGATACTTGCTAATGAAAATGCTGATGAGAATGACTGGCGCAGTATGTCTGATAAGCAGTGGGACAAAATGCTTGACGGAATAGACGATTACGTTGATGATTTCAAGGAGAACTTAAAGAGGCTTAAGGAGATGCAGGATAAGGCAGCAGACAGAGCGGTGGCTGGTGCAAGGTCAGATATGAGGGCTAATGCGGCGGCAAGTGCGGCACTTAGGACAGCAGCATATGGTTTTGTGTCACAGACAGTAACAGGTGATGATACATCTGATAAGGCTGATTATGAGCTTACAGATGGACTTTTTCCAAGTGACCCTGAAGAAACTAAGGCTGTGAATATGTCTAAGACACAGGAAGCACTTCTTACAGGTAATACAAGTGCGGGAATATCTGGTACAGAGAGTACAAGGGAAACTGCAAGCACAAGTGATGATGATGAAAATGTAACGTGGTATATAACAGTATTTTCAGAGCAGGGCATTTCCTGTGCTTCATTTGATAAAGACGGCAATAAGACAGAACTTTGGGATATTCCGTATAATAACAGCAGTGATTATAAGAAGGTATTAGATTTCTTAGACAGATTTGAGAAGGATGCTAACCTGAAATTTTCCAGTGATAAGCAGTTCTGGGTAGATTTTCTTGCTGGAAATATTGATGTGGACAAGATAGTTAAAGAATACAGCGGTGATTAATATGCTTGAGGTAAAGGAATTACAATATTTTGTCGTGTGTGCAGATCTTTCGTCTTTCAGCAGGGCGGCAGAAGTATTGTATACAACACAGCCCAATGTCAGCAAGGTTATAAGAAGTCTTGAGGAAAAGCTTGGCTTTGAAGTATTTGAAAGGGATAACAGGGGCATTAAACTTACAAGGCGTGGCAGACAGGCGTATGAATATGCTGGAAAGATATTAGAACAGGAACGCCAGCTTGCGCAGATTTATAAGATTGATGACAGGGAAGAATTCAGCATATCAAGCAATCCAAGTTCGTGGGTGGCGCGATGCTTTACGGATTATTACATCAAATATTCTGATGAGAATGTCAGATATAATATAATGGAGGGAAGTGTCAACAGCGTTATTAAGCGTGTTGGAACGGGGCTTGATGAATTAGGTTTTATATTCTTTATGGATAACCAGCTGCAGCAGATTGAGTATAAGCTTAAAAAGCATAATCTTCAATTTGTTAAGCTTAAGGATAATGAGGCTTATTTATATTATGGCAATAACGAAGCACCTAAGGATAAAGATGTTGAGAGTTATCTTAAAGATAAAATGCTTGTTCAGTGCTACGAAGATGAGTTTGCACTTAATCATTATTGGGATAATATAAGAAAAGATGATGAGGAATTTAACAAACACGTTGCTGTTATTACTAATAGTGATTATGTTATGAATTATATGCTGAAATATTCCAAGCTGTGTAATATAAGCAGCAGCCATTTCAGCAAACAGCCTAATTTTGATGGTATTCCATTATATGATGACACAAGAAAAGTGTTATTTGGATATATCAAAAAATGTGACGAAGCAGTAAGTAGGATTGGCGAGCAATTCGTAGCATTTGTAAGGGAGGAATTAAAGAAATAAATATCTGATAGTGAACCTGTAATATATACAGCGTTATTATTTAAGTGGCTTTAATTAATATAGGTATAACAGAATGGAATGGTACGATTAAAAAATAATTGTGCTATTCCATTTTTATTGTTATACTAATCAGACAATATAAGACTATTAGAAAAGGTATTTATGAAGAAGTTTATAATAAAGCGTCTGGTACAGCTTATTCCTATTATTATAGGCATTACACTGCTGTCTTTTCTGCTTGTAAATGTAAGCAATACAGATGCAATAGATATGTTAGAGGCTAACAGGGGAACTGCTATATCAGAAGAACAGAAGAATGAATTAAGAGAAGAACTGGGGCTTGACCAGCCTGTCATTGTCAGATATGTTGTGTGGCTTAAGGGCGTTATTACAGGCAATATGGGTAATTCCTATATATCAGGAAAGCCCGTGTTTGCAACATTTATATCAAAGCTTCCAGCGACTATATATTTATGTGTGGTTTCAATATTATTGACACTTATAATATCATTGCCACTTGGAATTATTGCGGCAGTTAATAAGAACCGGTGTATCGATTATATTATCAGGTTATTAAGTTTCTTAGGCAATTCAATGCCTAATTTTTTTGCCGCCATAATGCTTATATACATATTTGCACTGAAGCTTAATTTACTGCCGGTTATGGGAATGAATGCAGGAATTAAAAGCGTGATACTGCCAGCAGTTACCCTGGCAATAGCAATGTCGTCAAGATATATAAGACAGATAAGGACGGCTGTGATTAATGAATTACAGAAGGATTATGTGCAGGGTGCTATGGCAAGAGGTGTTGGCAGATTAAAGATAATTACAGGAAGCGTACTTAAATCAAGCCTGCTTACAATCATAACACTGCTCGCATTATCAATAGGTTCACTGCTTGGTGGAACAGCTATTGTTGAGAGCATATTTATGTGGGACGGAGTAGGGAAAATGGCGATAGATGCAATTACGATGAGAGATTATCCGGTTATACAGGCATATGTGATATGGATGGCAATTATATATGTAGTTATTAATCTTATAACAGATATAGTATACCATTATCTCAATCCAAGGATACGTTTGGGAGATTGTTATGAAGATTAAGAAAAGAACAGAAAATGTCAATAATAACAGACAGCGGTTGATATTTAGGGGAAAAAATAATAAAAGCAATACAAGCTTAATTATATGGCTTATATTTGCATTATTAATAGTGCTTATAGCGGTATTGGCAGATGTGATTGTTCCATATGATCCTTATGAGCAGGATTTGTCAGCTGCACTTATGCCGCCAGATAGTCATCATCTGTTAGGAACTGACCAGTATGGGCGTGATATGTTATCACGCGTCATTAAAGGAGCAGGAATATCGTTGTCATCATCATTTGCACTTGTTGTGATTATAACGTTAACAGGCTGTATTGCCGGAATAATAAGTGGTTATTACGGTGGAATTATAGACAGTATTATAATGAGGCTGTCAGATATATTTCTTGCATTTCCGGGGCTGGTATTTGCAATTGCGGTTGCAAGCGTAATGTCAGGAGGGTTAGTAAGTGCCGTTATTGCACTTGCACTAATATCGTGGCCCAAGTATGCAAGAATAGCAAGGGCAGAGGTGCTTGCCATAAAGAATGAGCCATATATACAGGTGGCAAGGATGTCAGGACTTAATACAATAAGAATATTAATAAAGCATATTATACCTAATATTGCAGATATGATTATAGTAACAGCGGTTCTTGATATTGGAAATATGATGATGGAGATTGCTGGGTTGTCATTCTTAGGGCTTGGAGCAGAACCTCCGCTTGCAGAGTGGGGACTTATGGTAAGTCAAGGCAGGAGCTTTATGCAGACAGCACCATGGGTTGTTATAGCACCGGGTCTGGCAATATTTATTACTGTACTTGTGTTTAATATGTTAGGAGATACTTTAAGTGATATTACAGGCAGACAATAAGGAAAAATTGAATAAAAAGGACATAGATAGTGTTAACAGCACTCAGTTAAATATCAGTGGTTTATCTGTAAGCTATTCTGACAGCATAGTATTGGAAAACGTAACGTTACAGCTTAAAAAAGGTGAGATATTAGGGATTGCAGGCGAATCAGGAAGCGGAAAAAGCACACTTATTAAAGCCATAATAGGACTTCTTCCTAAGGAGGGGCATATAGACGGCGGTGAAATAGAATATAACGGAGTGGATATAACTGGTAATGAAAAGTGCCTGAAAAGCTTAAGAGGCAGTAACATAGGTATGATATTTCAGAATACCGAGAGAGCAATGTGTCCTGTAAGAACAATAAAGAGCCAGCTTTATGAGAGCATTTTCAGCAATGAAGCCGTAAAAGATAAAAGAAAGGCAAAGCATATAATTGATGAGAAAGCAGTTCATATGCTTGAACAGATGAATATTAAAAATGCTATCAAGGTTCTTAACAGTTATCCGTTTGAGTTATCAGGTGGAATGAACCAGAGAGTTGGAATTATGATGGCTATGCTTATGAAGCCTGATTTACTGCTTGCAGATGAGCCGACAAGTGCATTGGATGTTATAGCACAGAGACAGGTTGTGGATATCTTTAAAGACATAAAATGCAGTGGAGATACATCAATGATTATCGTGTCGCACAATATAAATGTTGTGAGGGAGCTTGCTGATAAAATAATTGTTATGAAATCTGGCAGGATTGTAGAATACGAAGATACAGAGATAATCATGAATTATCCAAAGGAAGAATATACGAAACAGCTTATATCGGCTGTTCCAGTGTTAAGACAGGAGTGTGCTGATGAGTACAATATTAGAGCTTAATAATATTAAAAAGGCGTATGATGTGAAAATGGCTGTAGATATAGACAAGCTGGTTATAGAAGAGGGCGATTGTGTAGGACTTGTTGGGGAAAGCGGTTGCGGAAAAAGCACGCTTGCTGGAATTATAACGAATACAGTTAAGTTATACAGTGGTTCAGTAATCTTTAAAGGTGAAGATATAAGTAGATTCAATGCTCGTAAAATGAGGAATATCTATAAGAATATGCAGATGATTTATCAGTCGCCGATAGCTTCCTTTGACCCTGAATACACATTAGGAAAAAGTGTTGCCGAAGCATTAAGAAATAATAAGAGTGATAATCTTGTGTCGGAATTGTTTATAAGTGTTGGACTTTCAGCGGAATATGTTAATAAATATCCAGGACAGGTGAGCGGTGGCGAGTGCCAGAGAGCGGCTATAGCAAGGGCATTGGCTGTACAGCCAGAGTTTCTTATATGCGATGAAGCTACAAGTGCGCTTGATGTTACAGTCCAGAGCCAGATAATTGCACTTATTAAGAAGTTGCAGCAAAGCAGGAAAATGACAGTGTTATTCATAAGCCATGACATTGCTCTTGTAAGCCAGATATGCAATAAGATAGCAATTATGAAGGACGGAAGAATAATAGAGTATTCAGACACAGATAATATTATCAACAGGCCGGAAAAAGAATATACAAGGCTTCTTATAAAGTCGGTACTTTAAAGATAAGAAATATATAAGATGAGGTATATAAATTATGAACAGATTAAAGTTAAGTATAATAATAAAATTAGCAGGAATTATTCTTGTTATAACAGCAGCTTTTGGTATTGCTGGCTGTGGAAAAAATACAGCCTCAGTAGAGAAAGTATTTTATTATGGTGATACAACCTTTAACGCAGAAAATGATGAGACAGATGTCAACCCACATAACGGATATTCAGGCTGGGCGTGCATAAGATATGGCGTTGGAGAGACACTTTTTAAATATTCGGATACAATGGAATTAGAGCCATGGCTTGCTGAAAGCTATGAGAATGTAGATGAGCTTACTTGGAAGATTAATTTAAAAGATGGAATTACATTTACAAGTGGAAGAAAGCTTGATGGTGAGGCTGTTAAAGAATGTATAGAACATCTTGTTGCGGTGCATAAAAGAGCAGCGGGGGATTTGAATATAGAGAGGGTTGAGGCAGAAGCGGATACAGTCATAATAACAACAGCCAGACCTGTGCCAGCACTTATTAATTATCTTTCTGACCCTTATGGCTGTATTATTGATATGCAGGCAGGAATTACAGATGAGGGTAATGTATCAGCGACAGGACCTTATATAGCTGAGGAGATTGTGACAGACTCAGGACTTACACTTGTTAAGAATCAGAATTACTGGAATGGAGAGCCTAGGCTTGATAAAATAATTGTTAAGACGATAAGTGATGGTGATACTCTTACAATGGCATTGCAGTCAGGTGAACTTAATGCGGCTTATGGTCTGCCATATTCAAGTCTTTCGCTGTTTAATAACAGCAATTATACAATATCATCAAGTGAAACTTCACGTTCGTTTTTTGCACAGATGAATTATGCTAATGTCAATTTGCAGGACAGTAATGTAAGAGCTGCAATTGCTATGGCAATTAATAAGAAAGATTTTACTAATGTATTATTAAAAGGTAATGGAACGTTGGCAGAAGGACCATTTCCAAAAGATTATACATTTGGTGACAGCTATGTTAAAGCCGCAGATTATAATATTGATAATGCCAGACATTTATTAGCACAGTCGGGCTGGAAGGATACAGATGGTGATGGATATGTTGAAAAAAATGGAGAAAAGCTTACATTAAGGTGGCTTACATATCCAAGCAGACAGGAGCTTCCTTTGCTTGCAGAAAATGTTCAGGCATCATTAAAGCAGATAGGAATAGAGGTTAAGATTAACTGTACGGCTAATCATCTTGATTATGTTAAAAAAGGTGAGTGGGATATATATGCCAGTGCCTTTGTATGTGCACCCACAGGTGATCCTGAATATTTCTTTACAACACACTGTCTTAAGAATTCGTCAAAGAACCGTGGTGGTTATTATAATGAACAGCTTGAACAGCTTGAAGAACAGCTAAGTACTACATTTGATATAGAAGGCAGGGAACAGCTTGGAATAAAGATGACACAGATAATACTGGACGACAATGCTTTTATATTTGCATCGCATCTTAAAATGTCAATTGTTTCAGGGAGAGGTGTGAGCGGTTTAACTGCACACCCATCAGATTATTATGAGATAACTGCAGAGCTGGATATGCAGTAATATGCCTATAAGAAATATGTAACGGATTATGAAAGAAAATAGATTATGATACAGGATAAAAATAATATAGAAGAAAAAGTTGTAGACTACTGGACTAAGCGTGTGGCAGATTTTTCAGATGTCAGGGAGAATGAGCTTGACAGTGGGTTAAGCCGTGAATGGGTTGATAACATTATGCAATATATAAGTCCGCTTATAGATAATGGACAGAATGTAAGGGTGCTTGATGTTGGAACAGGTGTTGGATATTTTGCGATACTTCTTTATGGCAAAGGACTTCAGGTTACGGGAATAGATTTAACACCGGATATGATAGAAAGGGCTGAAGTTCTGGCTGACAGGTATGGGGCAGATGTTAATTTCAAGGTTATGGATGCTATGAATCTGGAATATGAAGATGCAAGCTTCGATGTTGTTATAACGAGAAATCTTACATGGACACTCCCTGATGTGGATAAAGCCTATAAGGAATGGCACAGAGTGTTAAAAAAAGGCGGCGTGCTGTTAAATTATGATGCGAATTATGCCAATATGAAGAATCTGGATGCAACGCTTATTGATGATGATAAGAAAGAAGAACCATACGGACACCAGGGAATGACCTATGCACTTGAAGCAGAAAATGCGTATATCACGAAAGCAATGGATATAGGAAGACACCAAAGACCTGAGGATGATATAGCTTTATTAGAAAAAAATGGATTTAGTAATTGCAGTGCAGACAAAGCCATAGGTAAGAAATTATTGAAAGAAAAGGACATCAAAGAAGCACCAATGTTTCTTATAACTGCATATAGATAAATTATCTATTGCAATCTGCATAAGAATGAGGTATATAATTCATAAGTGAAATTTTTACAATTATTATATTAATATATCTGCTATGTTAATAGCGTCAACAGAATACAAGATTGACAAAGGCGTCTAATTCCAGTGAATTAGGCGCCTTTTCTGTATGTATTTTTTACTATGGCAATGGTGAAAGGAGAGAAAAGTTATGAAGAAGAAGTTATTATCGTTAATGGTTGTAATGTCACTTGTGGTTTCAATGACATTAGGAGTTACAGGTTGTGGAAGTAAGAGTTCCGATTCAGACAAGAAAGTATTGAAGGTAGCATTTGAATGTGCATATGCACCTTACAATTGGACACAGGAATCACCAGAGGTTGGTAATGGCAAGCAGGCAGTAAAGATTAAAAATGCAGATGGATATGCATATGGATATGAAGTTGAGCTTGCACAAAGAATTGCAGACGAACTTGGTTATGAATTAGAGGTATACAAGATTGAATGGAGTTCAATACTTATGGGACTTCAGGATGGATCATATGATGCAGTAATGACTGGTGTATGCTACAGTCCTGAAAGAGATGAGACATATGATTTTTCAACACCTTATTATAAAAGACAGATTGTTGGTGTTGTAAGAGCAGATAGTGAATATGCTAATTATACTAAGCTTTCACAGTTTGCGGGTAAGAATACTAAGTTAACAACACAGATTGCAACTAACTATGTACCTTACAAGGACGAAGTACCTGGCGGTGTAATTGCAACAGACTATGAAACATCATCAGAATGTTTTCTTGCAGTACAGAATAAGACAGCCGATATGGTTATACTTGATTACACAACATCAATATCAGCACTTTCAACTATGAATAATTTAAAGATGCTCAATCTTGATTTCACAGAGCCAGAGGGTGCATCGAATGACTGCTGTATAGTATTCAGGGAAGGTGATCCAATGAGAGATACAGTTCAGGAAGCACTTGATAAGCTTAACTGGAATGACAAGGCTGAATTTGATAAGTTAATGGATGAAATGGTTAAGTTACAGCCATCATCTAACTAAATAAGACTAAAGTAATAGTTGATAATTAATCTGACAAAGTACTACATAATAGTTTAACCTTATAAAAATAATAAAAGTCCACAGACTTTCCTGTCAAAGGCGGCAGGACCTTACAGGGGAAGTCTGTGGCTTTTTTATGTAACAGGAAATTTCGATGGAATCCCCTATTACATAAAAGGCACTATGTGCCTATAATGCACATTCCTTTTTATAATTAAATGTATGGGAGGTAAAGGTATGTATAGTTCAATAGTGGCATTAGCGGCCAATACGCCAGGTGCTGATGGAACACTGTTCCAATGGAGCTGGTTTATATTTAATAAATACTCAACACTATTTTTAAAAGCTACATGGGTAACACTTTATGTGTCACTTATAGGTACAATATTAGGATTTATTCTTGGTTTTGCAGTAGGAATAATCAATACAGTACAGATACATAAAGAAGACAATATAGTAAAGAAGATCCTGATAAGAATATTAAAGATAATTGTAGTTGTATATGTTGAAATATTCAGGGATACCCCAATGATTGTTCAGGGAATGGTTATTTACTATGGCTTAAGACAGAATGACATAATGATAACTTCAATTATTGCAGGTATTCTTGTTACAACACTTAATACCGGAGCTTATATGGGGGAAACAGTAAGAGCAGGTATTAAGTCAGTAGATGCAGGACAGGAAGAAGGAGCACTCGCTATGGGAATGTCACATTTCAAGGCAATGCTTTACATAATTGTTCCACAGGCATTAAAGAATGTAATACCTGAGATGTGTAATACATTTGTTAATAATTTGAAGATGACATCAGTATTAAACGTTATTGGTGTATCGGAGCTGTTCCTTATGGCAAAGACGGCAGGTGGTGCATATTACAAATATTTTGAATCATATATTGTAATTTCAATCATTTATTTTGTTTTATGTTTTGTATTTAACAGAATATTTGCAGTTGTTGAAAAGAAGTTACAGGGACGAAGCGATTATGAGCTTGCAACTGAATTCCTTGATAATGAGTGATAAGCAGGCAGGAATGGAGGTTATTATGAAAAAATGTA
>OGDB01000198.1_pt1 | contig 19295 bp, 12 predicted proteins | sample 1570361 | NCBI WGS metagenome assembly OGDB01 (sample SAMEA2582173, study PRJEB24529) | metagenome | biome: Human gut stool | place: China | collected 2011 | reverse complement strand
TGCATTTAATGCCAATATTAATCTCCCATTTATTGCGATGGCTAAAGATGGACCACATCATATGGATATGAATATTTCAAGACAGCAGTTTAATGAGCTGACGGCTGATCTGGTTGATAAGACAGTTATTCCTGTTGAAAATGCTCTCCATGATGCAGGACTTAATAAGAATGATATAGGAATGGTGCTTCTTGTTGGAGGTTCAACAAGGATTCCGGCGGTTCAGGATAAGGTAAGGCAGATTATGGGAAAAGAACCATCAAGAAATCTTAATCCTGATGAGTGCGTGGCACTTGGTGCGGCGGTTCAGGGTGGTAAGCTTGGCAACCAGCTTATGCCAGGCTCAGCGGCATCAGAGATTATACTTATGGACGTAACACCTTTGTCTTTGTCAATAGAGACTGTTGGAGGAATTGCAAGCAGACTTATAGAGCGTAATACTACAATACCTACAAGACACAGCCAGATATTTACTACGGCTGGTAATTTCCAGACATCAGTAGATATTAAGGTGTTTCAGGGTGAGAGAAGATTTACAAGGGATAATAAGCTTTTGGGTAATTTCAAGCTTAATGGTATCAAGAGGGCTATGGCAGGTGTTCCACAGATAGAGGTAACATTTGATATTGATGCCAATGGAATTGTCAATGTATCAGCTAAAGACCTTGGAACTGGAAGAGAGCAGTCTATTACGATAACTTCAAGCTCTAATATGTCAGAGGAAGAGATTGAGAGAGCTAAGTGGGAAGCGGAAGTGTATGGCGAGCAGGATAAGAAGAATGAGGAATACTGGAATTCGCATATTGAAGCTGAGAATACTTTAAAGAGAGCTGAGGGCGAATACAGCCAGAATAAAAAGGTATGGGATAAAGCTAAGAAGAAGGCTGTAAAGGAAGCTATGAACCAGTTGAAAAGAATTGTTGTCAAGTGTAAGCCTGAGAAGATGAATGCAGATTTAGCACATCAGTTAGATGAGCTTAGAATTAATCTTGAAAATGTTTTGAATAATTAATGGAAATCTGATATTATCTATAGAGTGTTATTTTATAGATAATATCAGTTTTTTATATAGATGTATACAGAATAGGAGGCAGATAAGTGGCAGCAGGTTCAACATATGGAAATATTTTTAAGTTTATGACTTGGGGTGAATCTCACGGAGAGGGACTCGGAGTTGTTGTTGATGGCTTTCCTGCTGTAATTTCTCTTTGTGAAGAAGATATACAGAAGTTTCTTAACAGAAGAAAACCAGGACAGTCAAAGTATACTACACCTAGGAAAGAAGATGATAAAGTAAGTATTTTGTCAGGTGTATTTGAAGGAAAGACGACAGGAACACCGATTTCTATGGTAGTATATAATAAAACACAGCGTTCAGCAGATTATTCTGAGATAGCAGGCTATTACAGACCAGGACACGCAGATTATACATTTGATGAAAAATATGGTTTCAGGGATTACAGAGGTGGCGGACGAAGTTCTGGAAGAGAGACTATAGGCAGGGTTGCTGCAGGTGCGATAGCTGTTAAGATATTAGAGGAGCTTGGAATAAATGTATGCGCATATTCATCAAGAATTGGCGGAATTAATATAGACTATAATAATTTTGATATTAATGAACGTGATAATAACGCATTTAATATGCCAGACAGTAATGCTGCTATGCAGGTTGAGAAGTACGCAGATGAGAAGCTGAAAGAGCAGGATTCAATGGGTGGAATAATTGAGTGTGTTGTAACTGGTATGATGGCTGGTGTTGGAGACCCTGTATTTGAGAAGCTGGATGCTAATCTTGCAAAGGCTATAATGTCCATTGGTGCTGTAAAAGGCTTTGAAATTGGTGATGGATTTGCAGCAGCAGACAGTACAGGAAGTACGAATAATGACAGCTTTACTATTAAAGATGGAAGGATTATCAAAAAGACCAATCACAGTGGCGGTGTGCTTGGAGGTATGAGCGATGGTTCGGATATAATAATAAGAGCGGCAGTCAAGCCTACACCTTCAATAGCAAGAACTCAGGAAACTGTTAATAAATCAGGTGAAGATATAGAGGTATCAATAAAGGGAAGACACGACCCAATGATAGTTCCAAGAGCTGTAGTTGTTGTCGAGGCGATGACAGCAGTTACTCTTGTGGATATGATATTTGCCAATATGACATCAAGAATTGACAGGATAACAGAGTTTTATAAGAGAGATTAATTTAAGATTATATATAAGGAAAGAGAGAATATGTACAAGATATTAAAGACAGATGGAAGAGCAAAAAGAGCTGAATTTACAACAGTTCATGGAACTGTGCAGACACCTGTATTTATGAATGTTGGAACAGTTGCAGCTATTAAGGGGGCAGTTGCTACAACAGATTTACAGGAAATAGGAACACAGATTGAGTTATCTAATACTTATCATCTTCATGTAAGACCAGGCGATAAGCTTATAAAGGAACTTGGTGGACTTCATAAATTTATGAACTGGAACAAGCCCATACTTACAGACTCAGGTGGATTTCAGGTATTCTCACTTGCAGGACTTCGTAAGATTAAGGAAGAAGGAGTAACTTTCCAGTCACATATAGATGGACATAAGATATTTATGGGGCCAGAGGAAAGTATGCAGATTCAGTCTAATCTGGGTTCGACTATAGCAATGGCATTTGACGAGTGTGCGCCTGCTAAGGCTGATAGAAAGTATATTATTAATTCAGTTGAGAGAACTACAAGATGGCTTGAGCGTTGTAAGAAGGAGATGAATCGTCTTAATTCACTTGAAGATACTATAAATAAGAGTCAGATGTTATTCGGTATTAATCAGGGGGCAATTTATGATGATATAAGAATTGACCACGCAAAGCGCATATCAGAGCTTGATCTTGACGGATACGCAGTTGGCGGTCTTGCGGTTGGTGAGACACACGAAGAAATGTATCACGTTCTGGACGAGGTTGTTCCATACCTTCCACAGAACAAGCCAACTTATCTTATGGGAGTTGGTACACCAGCTAATATCTTAGAGTCGGTTGACAGGGGTATTGATTTCTTTGACTGTGTATATCCATCAAGAAATGGACGTCACGGACACGTGTATACAAAGTTTGGAAAGATTAATCTTTTTAATGCAAAGTATGAAAAAGATACAGCACCTATTGAGGATGGCTGCCAGTGTCCAGCCTGCAGGAATTATTCCAGAGCATATATAAGACATTTGCTTAAGGCTAAGGAAATGCTTGGAATGAGACTTTGTGTGCTTCATAACCTTTACTTTTATAATCACCTTATGGAAGATATAAGGGGGGCTATTGATGCAGGAAATTATAAGAGCTTTAAGGATGAAAGATTATATCTGCTTAAGACTTATGATAAGAAGTAATTAATGGCAGTGCATAAATATTTAAAATCATAAAAATGCTATAAATTTATCATTAAACAATGGACATATGACCACAATTAAGGTATTATAACAATATTGAGCCTATATGAAGGCAAGTAATTAGGAGGAATATATATGGGACAGCTTGGTATTATTGTAGTATATGTAGTTGCACTTGGTGCATTAATGTACTTTTTCGCAATTAAGCCACAGAAGAAACAGCAGAAAGAACAGCAGCAGCTTATGGACTCTATGGAGATAGGTGATTATGTTCTTACAACAAGTGGTTTCTATGGTGTTATTCTTGATATAACAGAAGATGATGTTATCGTTGAATTTGGTAACAATAAGAACTGCCGTATAACAATGCAGAAGAAAGCAATTGCTCAGGTAGAAAAGCCAGCTTCATCAGAAGAATAATCAGAGAGAATAATAAATCAGAATTAAAAGATTTAGCTTCCAGTGCCGGTAAATGGTGCTGGAAGCTTTTTGTGTAATAGGAAATTCTGATAGGATTCTCTGTTATACAAAAAATATTATGTGGCGATAATACACACTCGCACGAATATATAGGTTGATGCAGACGACCGAATACGGTGCGAAAATGAGCTTTTCCTATTTTAATAAAAATGAGAGTTTTGGTACTGTCGATATTGTACAAATACTTGAAAAATGCACTATTATGGAGTAATATATTAACCAATAGCCTGAAAGTGGGTTAATAAACTTAAGTAGGGCGTTAGTACAAGAAGGAAAGGCAGGATACGTTATGGATTGGAAAATAACTTTAATTCCCGGTGATGGAATCGGACCAGAGATAGTCGCAGAAGCAGTTAAAGTGTTAAATGCAGTGGCTGACAAATATGGACATAAGTTCGATTATACGAAGATTTTAATGGGAGGCTGCTCTATTGATGAGTGTGGAGTACCTCTTACAGATGAGGCAGTAGCAATTGCTAAGGCTTCAGATGCAGTGCTTCTTGGTGCTGTTGGTGGAAACGTGGGTAACTCAAGATGGTATGATGTTGCACCTGACCTAAGACCAGAGGCTGGATTATTAAAGATTCGTAAGGATTTGGAGTTATTTGCTAATATTCGTCCTGCATATTTATACAATGAGTTAAAGGCAGCCTGCCCTCTTAAGGAAGAGATAATCGGAGATGGCTTCGATATGGTTATTATGAGAGAGCTTACTGGTGGTCTTTACTTTGGTAAAAGACACACAGAAGAAGTTGACGGACTTATGACTGCCATAGATACTCTTACATATAATGAAGAAGAGATTAGAAGGATAGCAATCAAGGGCTTTGAAATTGCTATGAAGAGAAGAAAGAAAGTAACAAGTGTAGATAAGGCAAATGTACTTGATTCTTCAAGACTTTGGAGAAAGATTGTACACGAAGTTGCTAAAGATTATCCAGAAGTTGAATTAGAGGATATGCTTGTAGATAACTGTGCTATGCAGCTTGTTATGAATCCGGGACAGTTTGATGTAATTCTTACAGAGAATATGTTCGGTGACATTCTTTCAGATGAAGCAAGTATGATAACAGGTTCTATCGGTATGTTATCATCAGCAAGCCTTGGTAAGACTAAGTTAGGCTTATATGAGCCAAGCCATGGTTCAGCACCAGATATAGCAGGAAAGAATATAGCTAACCCTATAGCAACTATCCTTTCAGCAGCTATGATGTTAAGATATTCACTTGACCTTGATAAGGAAGCAGATGCCATTGAGGCAGCAGTTGCAGCAGTCCTTAAGGAAGGCTACAGAACAACAGATATTTATTCAGAAGGCTGCACAAAGGTCGGAACAGACAAGATGGGTGACCTTATAGCAGAGAGAGTATAAATAAAGTATAGACAGTAATGATAAATGTTTCCTGGCAGCATAATGTATAAAAGCTGGATAATTAGTGAAGCAGTATAATGTATGAAGGCTTAACGAATATTGGAATAAGTTATGTATTTTATGTAAATATGCGAGCTAAGAGAACATTTTAACTTAAAGAATTAGATTTACAAGGAGAATAGTTATGGTAAGTGATAACGCAAGAAGCGGTATGCAGCAGGCACCTGCACGAAGCCTTTTTAATGCACTTGGCTTCACAGCAGAAGAGATGAAGAAACCTATGATTGGTATCGTAAGTTCATATAATGAAATAGTACCAGGTCATATGAATATTGATAAGATTGTTAATGCAGTTAAGCTAGGAGTAGCAGAAGCTGGTGGTGTTCCAGTAGTATTCCCAGCTATCGCTGTGTGTGATGGTATTGCTATGGGACACGTTGGTATGAAGTACTCTTTAGTAACAAGAGATTTAATAGCTGACTCAACAGAATGTATGGCTATTGCACATCAGTTTGACGGACTTGTTATGGTACCTAACTGTGATAAGAACGTTCCGGGACTTCTTATGGCAGCAGCAAGACTTAACCTTCCTACAGTATTTGTATCAGGTGGTCCTATGCTTGCAGGTCACGTAAAGGGTAAGAAGAGAAGTCTTTCATCTATGTTTGAGGCAGTTGGTTCATATGCGGCTGGAACAATGACAGAAGAAGATGTTCTTGAATTTGAGGAAAAGGTATGTCCAACATGCGGTTCATGTTCAGGCATGGACACAGCTAATTCAATGAACTGCCTTACAGAGGCACTTGGTATGGGACTTCGCGGCAATGGTACAATTCCAGCCGTATATTCAGAGAGAATTAAGCTTGCTAAGCACGCTGGTATGGCTGTTATGGATATGGTTAATAAGGGTATTACAGCAAGAGATATTATCACAAAGGATTCTATTATGAATGCACTTACTGTTGATATGGCACTTGGCTGTTCAACAAATAGTATGTTACATCTTCCAGCTATTGCACACGAGATTGGTTTTGATTTTGATATTAAGTTCGCTAATCCAATAAGCGAAAAGACACCTAACCTCTGCCACCTTGCACCAGCAGGTCCTACATATATGGAAGATCTTAATGAAGCCGGTGGTGTATATGCAGTTATGAAGGAGCTTGCTGATATTGGACTTCTTAATACAGATTGTATGACAGTATCAGGAAAGACAATTGGTGAGTGCATTGCTACGGCTTATAATAAAGATGAAGAAGTCATAAGACCAGTTGATAAGCCATATAGTAAGACAGGAGGTCTTGCAGTTCTTTCTGGTAACCTTGCACCAGATGGTTCAGTTGTGAAGCGCTCAGCAGTTGTTGATGAAATGCTTGTACACGAAGGTCCAGCAAGAGTATTTGACTGTGAAGAAGATGCTATTGCAGCTATCAAGGGCGGAAAGATTGTACCTGGTGATGTTGTTGTTATCAGATATGAAGGCCCTAAGGGTGGCCCTGGTATGAGAGAAATGCTTAACCCAACATCAGCTATTGCTGGTATGGGACTTGGTTCATCAGTTGCACTTATTACAGATGGACGTTTCTCAGGTGCAAGCCGTGGTGCTTCTATTGGACACGTTTCACCAGAAGCAGCAGTAGGCGGTCCTATTGCTTTAGTAGAGGAAGGCGATATCATAAGCATTGATATTCCAGGCTTAAAGCTTGAACTTAAAGTTTCTGATGAAGAACTTGCCGCAAGAAAAGCAAAATGGCAGCCAAGAGAACCTAAGGTAACAACAGGATATCTTAAGAGATATGCTTCAATGGTTACATCAGGTAACAGAGGTGCTGTTTTAAAGACACCAGAGGCATAAGAAGGATATTTAGATAAAATAGAATGATAAATATAATGAAAGGAAGACAGACTAATGATATTAAATGGTTCAGAGATTATAGTTGAATGCTTAAAAGAACAGGGTGTAGATACTGTATTTGGATACCCAGGTGGAGCCATTCTTAACGTCTATGATGCGTTATATAAGCACTCAGATGAGATAACACATATCCTTACATCTCACGAACAGGGTGCATCTCACGCCGCAGACGGATATGCGAGAGCAACAGGAAAGGTTGGTGTATGTTTTGCGACATCAGGACCTGGTGCCACTAATCTTGTAACAGGTATTGCAACAGCTATGATGGATTCAATTCCAATCGTTGCCATTACATGTAATGTTACACTTCCACTCCTTGGAAGAGATAGTTTTCAGGAAGTAGATATAGCTGGAATAGTTATGCCGATTACTAAGCACAGCTTTATTGTAAAAGATGTAAAGGATCTTGCTGCTACATTAAGAAGAGCCTTTAAGATAGCTAAGGAAGGACGTCCGGGTCCTGTTCTTGTTGATATAACTAAAGATGCAACAGCTAATGAGTGTGATTACATTAAAGAAACTCCTAAGCCAATTGAGAGAGTTACAGATACAATCACAGAAGAAGATGTAGAAAATGCAGTTGCTATGATTAAGGCCGCTAAGAAGCCATATGTATTTGTCGGCGGCGGAGTTATTGCATCAGAAGCTTCGGATGAATTAAGAAAATTCGTTAAAAAGATAGATGCACCTGTATGCGATACACTTATGGGTAAAGGTGCATTTGATGGTTCAGATCCTCATTATACAGGTATGCTTGGTATGCACGGAACTAAGACATCTAACTTTGGTGTGTCAGAATGTGACCTTCTTATTACAATCGGTGCAAGATTTTCTGACAGGGTTACAGGAAATACAAAGAAATTTGCAAAGAATGCGAAAATTCTTCAGTTTGATGTAGATGCGGCTGAGGTTAATAAGAATATACATACAGATGCTTCTGTAATAGGTGATGCGGCTGAGATACTAAAGAGAGTTAATGCCAAGCTTGAGCAGTCAGAGCATACAGAATGGATGGAACATATCAAAAATTATGAAGAAAAGTTCCCTATGAAGTATAGAAAAGATGTTCTTAATGGACCATATATTATGGAAAAGATATATGAGATTACTAACGGAGATGCAATTATATCTACAGATGTAGGACAGCACCAGATGTGGGCTGCACAGCATTATAAGTTCAAAAGTCCAAGAACACTTCTTACATCAGGTGGACTTGGCACAATGGGATATGGACTTGGTGCAAGCATAGGTGCTAAGGTTGGCTGTCGTGATAAGGTTGTTATTAATATAGCAGGAGATGGCTGTTTCCGTATGAATATGAATGAGATTGCAACAGCTACACGTTACAATATTCCAATAATCGAGGTTATATTTAATAATCACGTTCTTGGTATGGTACGCCAGTGGCAGGATCTTTTCTATGGACAGCGTTATTCTGCAACAGTACTTAACGATCAGGTTGATTTTGTTAAGGTATCAGAAGGTATGGGAGCTAAGGCATACCGTGTAGCAGATATAGAAAGCTTTGAGAAGGCTCTTAAAGAAGCTATCGAGCTTAATATACCTTGCGTCATTGAATGTGATATATGCAAAGATGATAAGGTATTCCCTATGGTTGCACCTGGAGCACCTATATCAGAAGCATTTGACAGAGATGATCTTAATAAAAAGGAGAGTGCTAATTAAGCATCAGCCTTTTGGTATTAAAAAAAGTACAGCAAATACTTTATTATGATAAAATATTAACTTGACAGAGCGATTTAGCAGGAATAGAATAAATGTTAATAAATTTTTAATATATTAAGTTATTTTGAATATATTTACTTATGATTAAATGTTTATGATTAATTATTGAAATGAATCAGGAGGAAGAGAAAGTGGCAAGAGTTTATAACTTTAGTGCAGGTCCAGCAGTATTACCCGAAGAAGTATTAAGGGAAGCAGCAGATGAGATGTTAGATTACCAGGGTTCTGGTCAGTCGGTTATGGAGATGAGCCATCGTTCCAAGGTTTACGATAACATCATCAAAGAAGCTGAAAAAGACTTAAGAGAGCTTATGAATATACCTGACAATTATAAGGTATTATTCCTTCAGGGTGGTGCATCGCAGTTCTTCGCAGAAGTTCCAATGAACCTTATGAAGAACAAAAAAGCAGCTTATATTATCACTGGCCAGTGGGCTAAGAAAGCATTTAATGAAGCTAAAATCTATGGTGAGGCTGTTGCTGTAGCTTCCTCAGAGGATAAGACATATTCATACATACCAGATTGTTCAGATCTTGATATTCCAGAGGATGCAGATTATGTATACATCTGTGAGAACAACACAATATATGGAACAAAGTATAAGAAACTTCCAAACACAAAAGGCAGGATTTTAGTATCCGATGTATCCTCCTGCTTTTTGTCTGAACCGATGGATGTCACAAATTACGGAGTTGTATATGGCGGCGTTCAGAAGAATATCGGTCCTGCCGGAGTTGTGATCGCAATTATCCGTGAGGATCTGATCACCGAGGATGTACTTCCTGGTACACCGACCATGCTTCGTTATAAAATCCATGCAGATGCGGATTCTCTGTACAATACGCCTCCCGCATACGGCATCTATATCTGCGGCAAGGTATTTAAGTGGATTAAGAAGATGGGTGGACTTTCAGCTATGAAAGAACACAATGAAAAGAAGGCTAAAATTCTTTATGATTTCCTTGATGAGTCTAAGATGTTTAAGGGAACAGTTGTTAAGGAAGACCGTTCACTTATGAATGTTCCTTTCGTAACAGGTGATAAAGAACTTGATGCTAAATTTGTTAAAGAAGCAGAAGCGGCTGGATTTGTAAATCTTAAGGGTCACAGAACAGTTGGCGGTATGAGAGCTTCTATCTATAATGCAATGCCAATCGAAGGCGTTGAGAAGTTAGTTGAATTTATGAAGAAGTTCGAAAAGGAGAATGCCTAATGATTAACGTAAATTGTCTTAATAATATAGCTTCTGTAGGTCTTGACCTTTTCTCAAGCGATTATAATGCTAATGCAGCATTTGAAGAAGCGGATGCAGTACTTGTAAGAAGTGCTAAGATGCACGATATGGAATTACCAGATAATCTTCTTGCTATAGCAAGAGCTGGAGCTGGTGTTAATAATATTCCACTTGATAAATGTGCAGATAAGGGTATCGTTGTATTTAATACACCAGGTGCTAATGCTAATGCGGTTAAGGAACACGTTCTTGCAGCTTTACTTTTAGCTTCAAGAGATTTACTTGGCGGTATCAAGTGGGTAGAAGATAATAAAGATGATGCAGATATTGCAAAGTCAGCAGAAAAGGCTAAGAAAGCATTTGCTGGTAAGGAAATCAAAGGCAAGAAGCTTGGTGTTATCGGACTTGGTGCTATCGGACAGCTAGTTGCTAATGCAGCTATAAGCCTTGGAATGGAAGTATATGGATATGACCCATATCTTTCAGTTAATGCAGCCTGGAATCTTTCAAGCGAAGTTAAGCATATTGTTAATGTTGAGGATATATACAAGGAATGTGATTATATCACAATCCATGTGCCAGCACTTGATAGTACTAAGGGCATGATTAATAAGGCAGCATTTGATATGATGAAGAAGGGTACAGTCGTTGTTAATTGTGCAAGAGATGTACTTGTTGATGAGCCAGCTATTCTTGATGCTATTAAGTCTGGCAAGGTTGCTAAGTATGTTACAGATTTTCCTAATACAACAACAGCAGGTCAGGAAGGTGTTATTGTACTTCCTCATCTTGGTGCTTCAACTGAAGAAGCAGAGGATAACTGTGCTGTTATGGCAGTTAAGGAATTAAGAAACTACATAGAGAACGGTAATATTGTTAATTCTGTTAATTATCCTAACTGTGATTGTGGCGTATGTACATCAGCAGGAAGAGTTACAGTATGCCATAAGAATGTTCCAGCAATCATAAGCAAGCTTACAAGCGTTATGGGTGATGCAGGTATTAATATCGAATCTATGGATAACAAGTCAAGAGGAGATTATGCTTACTCTGTTCTTGATACAGGTTCAGCTATCACAGAAGATGTAACAGCTAAGCTTTCAGCTATAGATGGTGTTATTAAGGTAAGAGTTGTTAAGTAATTACAAAACTTAGCAGCAACAATTTATTCTGGATAATTAACAATAATAAATGTTATATAATTTATTTTGGCAGGTGTGAAATTCGTTTTGCACCTGCTTTTTTCCTGCATAGTAGTGTGAAATGCCGAAATCGTTTCTGCTTGCATAATAGTGCGTGGCGGTATAATATTAGATTAAGTTAATTGTATGGTGTATTTATAGTGATATCGTGTATTATATGGATAATAAGGTGTTTAGTTGTAAAAGTTTGCAGGACAGCACATTGTATTAAGAATTGTATGTAAAATATGGTATTTGTGTTAGTTTGTTAAAGAAATAACCTTTGTTGTCAATTATTAATGGTAATGTTACACTATAATAGTTTGGATATAGAAGAAAGCTGCAATGATGATATCAGATTATATATTGATATTAAATGATACATTGGTGTCTAATTATATATTGATATTAAGAGGTATATTGATGTCGGATTGCAGATTGAAAGCAGTAATATTATTATAGAAAGCGAGGTCTATTTATTAGTGAGTAGATTAACGATATTAACTAAAGATAAGGCTCAGGTTACAATGGAGTCTTTGTATCAAAATCTGGAGCAGCGTATCGTGGCAGGCCCTCCAGGTATCTGCCCTGTTGACATAACAAGGGCCTTTATTGAAATGTGCCATGCACAGACCTGTGGAAAATGTGTTCCCTGCCGTGTAGGATTAAGACAGCTTGCAAGACTTTTTGATAATGTTCTTGATGGTGAGGCAAATGAGGAGACAGTAGAGAATATTAAGCTTACAGCAGAAGGTATATATTATTCAGCAGACTGTGCAATAGGATATGAAGCTGCAAAGCTTGCATTAAAGTCAGTTGATGGCTGTATAGATGATTTTGAATCACATATACATAATGGTTTCTGTTCATGCAACAGTAACCAGCCGGTTGCTTGTGTTAAGTCATGTCCTGCAGGTGTTGATATTCCAGGTTACATAGCACTTGTACAGCAGGGAAGATATGCTGATGCGGTAAGACTTATAAGAAGGGATAACCCAATGCCAACAACCTGTGCTTATATATGTGAGCACCCTTGTGAGAACAGATGTAAAAGAACAATTATAGATGCACCTGTTAATATCCGTGGACTTAAGAAAATGGCTGTTGATAATTCAGGTATTGTTCCGGTTCCAGAATGTGAAGCACCGACAGGCAAGAAGGTTGCTATTATCGGTGGCGGACCGGGTGGTCTTAGTGCGGCTTATTATCTTGCACTTATGGGACATAAGGTTACTATATTTGAGCAGAGAAAGCAGCTTGGCGGAATGTTAAGATATGGTATTCCTAATTATAGATTTCCAAGAAAGAAGCTTGACGAGGAAATTGACTCAATACTTTCAACAGGAATAGAAGTTAAGAAGAATATAAGCGTAGGAAAGGATATATCATTTGATGATATAACCAAAGAATACGATGCTACATACATATCAATTGGAGCACACGCTGATAAAAAGATTGGTATAGAAGGCGAGGATGCCAAGAGCGGCATTACATCTGCTGTAGAGATGCTTCGTGCTATCGGTGATGGAGATATGCCAGATTATACAGGCAAGAAGGTTATCGTTATCGGTGGTGGTAACGTGGCAATGGACGTTGCACGTTCTTCAATAAGACTTGGTGCGAGCAAGGTAAGCATTGTATACAGAAGACGTAAAGCAGATATGACTGCCCTTGAAGAAGAAGTTGAGGGTGCAGAGGCGGAAGGCTGTGATGTTCTTGAACTTATGTCACCAGTGCGTATTAAGCAGGACGAAGAAGGTAATGCTATAGGACTTATTGTAAAGCCACAGATGATATCAAGGGTTTCACACGGACGACCAGCTCCTAAGGCAGCGGCTAAAGATGAGGTTTTATTAGAAAGTGACCTTATAGTTGTTGCTATCGGACAAGGTATAGAGACTAAGAGCTTCGAGGAACACGGTATTAAGGTTCAGAGAGGTGTTATATCAGCACTTAATACAGGTAATATTACACCACAGGATGGAGAAATGTCTGAGGGTGTATTTGCAGGTGGTGACTGTGTAACTGGACCAGCGACAGTTATTAAGGCTATTGCGGCAGGTAAAGTTGCGGCGGCTAATATAGATGAATATTTAGGATTTAACCACGAGATTACATGTGATGTTGAGATTCCGTATGCAAGCAATGAAGATAAGGTTGCCTGTGGAAGAGTTGAGGTTGCGTTAAGAGATGCGGCAGAAAGAAAGAATGATTTTGAGCCAATCGAATATGGATTTTCTTGTGAGGAAGCGTGTCAGGAGGCTGGACGCTGTCTAAGATGTGACCATTTTGGATTTGGAGCATTCAGAGGAGGCAGAGAAGAACAATGGTAAATGCAACAATTAATGGTATAGCTATATCAGTAGAAGATGGTACAACTATCCTTGAAGCTGCAAGAAAAGTAGGCGTTGAGATACCTACACTCTGCTATCTTAAGGAAGTTAATGAAATAGGTGCGTGCCGTGTGTGCGTTGTTGAGGTTGAGGGACAGGACAGATGTGTTACGGCGTGCAATAATGTTGTTCAGGAAGGTATGGTTATCCGTACTAACACAAGAAAGGTACGTACAACAAGAAAGACTAATGTTAAGTTTATACTTTCACAGCACGATTATGAATGTGCTTCCTGTGTAAGAAGCGGTAACTGTACATTACAGTCACTTGCCAATGAACTTAATATATCTGAGATGCCTTATGACTCTATTCTTGAAAAGAATAAATGGGATAAGACATTTCCACTTATAAGAGAGAATAACAAATGTATTAAATGTATGCGTTGTGTGCAGATATGTGATAATGTTCAGGGTATGCACGTATGGGACGTAGTTAATACAGGTTCAAGAACAACTGTGAATGTGGCTAAGAACAGACTTATTCAGGAGACTAACTGTACTCTATGTGGACAGTGCGTTGTGAACTGTCCAGTAGGTGCATTAAGGGAAAGAGATGATGTAGGCCGTGTTCTTGATGCAGTTGAAGATGAGAATATTATAACAGTCGTTCAGATAGCCCCAGCTGTAAGAACAGCGTGGGGTGAAGGCTTTGGACTTTCTAAAGATTTCGCAACAGCCAAAAGACTTGTTGCAGGACTTAGAAGGATTGGCTTTGATTACATATTTGATACAACATTTTCAGCAGATCTTACTATTATGGAGGAGGGAAGCGAACTTCTTGAAAGACTTCCAGAGATTAAGGAGTCAGGACTTCCAATGTTTACATCGTGCTGTCCGGGCTGGGTCAACTTTATAAAGAAGGAATATCCTCAGTATGTGGACAGGCTTTCAACAGCAAAGTCACCACAGCAGATGTTTGGAGCGGTGACTAAGTCATATTATGCAGAAAAGCTGGGCGTAGAGCCTGAAAGAATATTCTGTGTATCACTTATGCCTTGTCTTGCCAAGAAAGATGAATGTACATGGGATAATGGTAAAGATGTTGATGCGGTTCTTACTACAAGAGAAGTGGAACGTATGTTAAAGTCTTTCTTTATAAAAGTTCAGGAACTTGAGGAAGAAGAATTTGACGACCCATTAGGTGTAGGAAGCGGAGCAGGTGTTATATTTGGTGCTACAGGCGGAGTTATGGAAGCCGCACTTAGAAGTGCTTATTACCTTGTTAATAAGACTAATCCAGAACCTGATGCTTTCCAGTGTGTAAGAGGTCTTGACGGCTGGAAGGAAGCTAAGTTTACAATTAATGGCAATATACTTAAGGTTGCGGTTGCAAGCAGTCTTTCTAATGCAAGAAAGCTTATGGAAGCTATTGCAACAGGCAAGGCACATTATGACTTTGTTGAAGTTATGGCTTGTCCTGGTGGATGTATTAATGGTGGTGGACAGCCTATTAAAGATGATGATAACAAAGTAGCCAATAGAAGCAAGGTGCTTTATGGACTTGATAAAGTGAATAATCTCAGATTTTCACACGAAAATCCATCAGTAATGCAGTGCTACAAAGATTATTTTGGTGAGCCATTATCACACAAGGCACATGAATTATTACATATCAGCCATTAGGTAAAGTGACACTACCTGTGTATTTGTATAATATGTTATACGAATTATTGATATACAATGTTAGTATGAATAAGATAATTAAGTATAAAATAAGATAAAGCCCTGTTATGCAGGGCAGATTGGAGGCAGTATGGCAGTTATTAAAGCATTTGAGTGTATAAGACCTGATGAAAAGGTTGCAGACAGAGTGGCGGCACTTCCTTATGATGTATACAACAGAGAGGAAGCGTTAAAGGAAGTAGAACGTGAGCCATTGTCATTTCTTGCGATAGACAGGGCTGAGACACAGTTTGACAGCAGTGTAGATACATATGCAGACTGTGTGTATGACAAGGCAAGGGAGCTTTTGGATAGCAGAATTGCAGATGGTACATTTATTACTGATACAGATAAGGCATATTATGTGTATGAGCTTACAATGAATGGCAGAACACAGACAGGAATAGCTGCCTGTGCTTCCATAGATGATTATAATAACAATATTATTAAAAAGCACGAGAATACAAGGGCTGATAAGGAACAGGACAGAATTAACCACGTTGACAGATGTTCTGCACAGACAGGACCTATATTCCTTGCTTACAGGGCTGATGAGGTTATAAGAAACGAAGTAGCCAAAGCCAAGGAAACAAAGCCGCTCTACAGTTTTACCTCACCAGACGGCATAAGACATCAGGTGTATAAGATTTCAAATGCACAGTCAGTAGAAAATATTGAGAAAGCATTTGCAGGAATAGATGATATTTACATAGCAGATGGACATCATAGGGCGGCATCAGCAGTTAAGGTTGGTTTAAAGAGAAGGGAAGAACACCCTGATTATACAGGTGAGGAGGAATTTAATTATTTCCTTTCAGTTCTTTTCCCAGATGAAGAACTTATGATAATGCCTTATAACAGAGTTGCAAAAGACATTAATGGTTACAGTAAAGAAGAATTTATTAAGAAGATAGAAGAAAAGTTTGAAATAGAAGAAAGTGCTGCAGCAGTAGAACCGGCTTATAAGGCGGAATTTGGAATGTATCTTGATGAGAAGTGGTATAAGCTTAAGGCTAAGAAGGATATATTATCAGATGATCCTGTAGATGGGCTTGATGTTGCAATACTTCAGAATAACCTGTTAGAGCCTGTACTTGGTATACATGACCCTAAGACGGACAAGAGAATTGATTTTGTTGGCGGAATAAGAGGACTTTTGGAGCTTGAGAAAAGATGTCATACTGATTGCGTGCTGGCATTTTCAATGTATCCAACTTCCATAGCAGAGCTTTTTGCAGTAGCCGATGCGGGCAGGCTTATGCCACCAAAGTCTACATGGTTTGAGCCTAAGTTAAGAAGTGGATTGTTTATACATAAGATTGAAGAATAAGTATATGGTTCAAAATAGATGTAAAGAATATAGAATGGAAAAGAGGATTATTATGTTACATAAAGTATACGATATTGAACTTCCATATGAGGAACTTGGGTTAAAGACACCGGATAAAAAAGCAACAATAACAACATATATTAAAGAAATGTACCCGGATTATCAGGACCCATTTAACAGACCACTTGTTATAATATGTCCAGGTGGTGGATATGACCATCATTCACCAAGAGAAGGCGAGTCTATGGCTATTAAAATGCTGGATCTTGGGTATAATGCGGTAGTATTAAGATACAGCCTTGCACCATATGTATATCCGACACAGGTATATGAAGCGGCTTATACAGTTAAGTGGGTAAGGGATCACGCTAAGGAATGGGATGTTAATCCTGACAGAATTATACTTGCAGGCTTCTCAGCCGGAGGACATCTTGCGGCATGTCTTGGTACTATGTGGAGTGGTGATATGGTTGCATCATTTGCAAAAAAATACCTGGGATGTGATAAGGAATATGTAAGACCGGATGGACTTCTTTTAGGTTATCCTGTAATAACAGCTGGGGAAAATTCACATAGGGGTTCGTTTGTAAAGCTGCTTGGTGAAAACTATGATAAATATATAGATGATATATCATTAGAGAATAAGGTGTCTAAAGATACGCCGGAAAGCTTTGTATGGCATACATTTGATGATAATTCTGTTCCATTAGAGAATTCACTTTTGTTTGTAGAAGCATTAAGAAAGAATAATGTTAAGTTTGAATATCACGTATTTCCAGATGGCTGTCATGGATTGGGACTTGGAACTAAAGAAACTGCTACAAAGGGTGGCAAACATTATCAGCCGGAAGTATATGAATGGACTAAGTTGTTTGAACAGTGGATGAACCGTATGGCATAAGAAACAGCCATAGAAATGGAGAAGGGTATGGATAATAAGTTATATAAGCTTATGGACTGGCCTGCGATTGAAGAAATTGTGTATTCGGAAAGCAGTCAGCCTTGCAGTATATTAGGCGGCCCCCTTGTAAAAGAGGGGTATCTTATACAGGTGTTCAGACCGGATGCTGTATCTGTAAGTGTATCAGTAAGTGAAAGAAAAAGAGCCATACAACTTGAAAAAGTTGATGATGCTGGATTTTTTGCGGCATTAATACCGATTAAGAAAAATGTTAAATATGTTCTTAATATTGAAGATAAGAATGGGCATATTACAAGATTACGTGACCCATATTCATTTGGCAGATTTGATAAGTCAGAAGTTATATTCAACAAGTTCGCAGCAGGAACTGAATACAATGCATATAACCTTCTTGGTAATAAGGTGTGCGAAAAAGACGGCATTTCAGGTGTGCTTTTTAGAACATGGGCACCTAATGCGTTACGAGTAAGTGTTGTAGGCGAATTTAATAGCTGGGATGGAAGGATATACCAGATGGAGCGTATTACCGACAATGGTATATATGAAATATTCATTCCACAACTTGAAGCTGGACAGGAATATATGTATGAGATAAAGTTCAAAGGTACTAATACTGTATTAAAGCTTGATCCGTATGCCAGACAGATTACACAGTACGCAGATGCACACTCTGTAACAGGTGAGCCACAGGCTGTACAAGATAATGTTAAATGGGTAAAGCAAAGAAAACAGATAAAGGGTGTTAATAAGCCTTTGTCTATACTTGAGATTGCATATGATAATATTCCTGTGAATAAGGCTAAGGTTAATTATATGGATATAGCCAGATATATTACAGAGTATGTTAAAGATACAGGATATACTTATGTTCTTATAAAGGGCAGTGACAGTATTTTTGAAAAGACAGGTTATTGTTATGGTGCATCAGGTTATTATGCACCATCATCACAGTATGGAACAGCTACAGATTTCAAGCATATGATTAAGGAACTTCATAATAACGGAATAGGTGTAATTATTGATTTTAATGTAGCTTATTTTGGCATTGATATAAGAAGTATAGTTAATTATGATGGTGGTGACTGTTATGGTTATCTTAAGCCAAGGATAATTGAAAAGCCTCAGATGAATATAACAACATTTGACTATGAGAAGGGCGAGGTAAGAAGCTTCCTTATATCAGCTATAGCTATGTGGCTTGATGAATATAATATAGACGGAATTAAGATTACAGACACAGCAACGATGTTATATCTTGATTATGGCAAGAATCCTGGCGAATGGACGCCTAATATGTATGGCGGCAATGAAAATCTTGATGCCATAGAATTCATAAAGCAGATGAATGAATATGTCCATAAGAGAAATGACGGCGTGATAACTATAGCAGATGAAAAGAGTTTGTGGTCAGACGTTACACGAAATAATGATAATGAGGACAGTCTTGGTTTTGATTATAAGTTAAATGATGGCTTTAATGAGGAATTCTTTGAGTTTGTAAAGCAGGATCCATTGTTTAGAAAGGGAATGTATAACAGGGTTACTTATGAAATGTTATATCATTATAAGGAACATTTTATTACCAACCTTACTTACGAGGCATTAAAAGATGCTACTTTATATGCACTGGTATCTGGCAATGACGATAAGCAGAGCCTTTCTGATATAAGGGCAGTATTAGGATATAT
>OGDB01000190.1_pt1 | contig 19635 bp, 18 predicted proteins | sample 1570361 | NCBI WGS metagenome assembly OGDB01 (sample SAMEA2582173, study PRJEB24529) | metagenome | biome: Human gut stool | place: China | collected 2011 | reverse complement strand
AATACAATATTGAATATAAAGACGGACACGATATAAGGGAAGATATATCGCATATGGATGAAACACGAAATGCTGATTTTATATGCAGTCTGTTTGAAGAATTAAAGTATACAGTTCAGCTAAGAAATAGCAAGAGTGAAGCAGAAGATGAGAATTATGACAGACTTGTATCGCCAATTTTAAATTCGTCTAATGGATTTTACGACTCATCTGATTATATGGAAAATGAGAATAATACCACACATACAATGCCTAAAGACGCAGATGCCAATGGCGCATACTGCATAGCATTAAAAGGTTTGTATGAGATTAACAAGATTAAACAGAACTGGAGTGATGATAAGAAGTTTAAAGAAAATGAATTGTATATAAATGTTACTGAATGGCTTGATTATATTCAGAATAGAAGGTTTGAGTAGATGGAAGATTTGATATTAATTTCGAATCTCAATGATTTTATATTTTGTCCTGTTTCCATATATTTTCATAAACTATATGGAAATCAGGACAATTTGACATATTTTGATAATGTACAGTGGAATGGAAGAAAGCCAAGAATTAAAAGTGACTATGTGAATGTTGTATTAGACATAGGTTATACAATGCTTTTTAATATTGTTGATGCAATGTTGCAAGTTTATGGATTTGATACATATTATGGGGTGTTTCATAAGTGTTTCTATATGAGGAAATCATTAGTTTGCGATATAATGGAACCAATAAGACCTATTATTGACTATGAAGTGCGAAAAGCTATTAATCTAGGTCAATGTAAAATTGATGATTTCGAAAAATATGATGAACACTGGTGTTTAAAATATAAGAATAATCCACAATATATTCAATTTTTAATGCAGGCAATTATGGAATATAAAGATGAAATATTTATGTATATACAAAGCTATTATAGATATTTTATGAAAATGAAAAGTATATCAGAATTTCCGCAGTTTAATATATAACTAGATTGGAGGTATTATGGTAGTTGTAAGTTATGATATATTAAATGACAAATTAAGAACTAAATTTGCTAAATATCTTTCAAGATTTGGACATAGATTACAATATTCCGTGTTTGAAATTGACAACAGTGAAAAAATCGTTAATAATATAGTAAATGACTTGAAGAACAAATATGAGAAATCTTTTTCGCAAGAGGATAGTGTTATTATATTTAAACTTTCATCAAGTTGTGAAGTACTGAGGTTTGGATATGCAAAGAATGATGAGAAGGACTTTATTATAATAAGCTGAAACATTTGAGAATGCAAACCTTGACCTTAATATTTAAAATTAGATGGGTTACTTAATATAATATGTGTATATTGCATAAAAAATAATCAAAAAATGTTACTTAAGAAAGGAATAATTGTATAATATGACGATATAAGAGTTGAGTAACTTAAATAATTTCTACTGTGTGTAGATAGAAATAATAAATATCAATCTGCTAAAGTTGAGTAACTTAAATAATTTCTACTGTGTGTAGATAGCAAGCATAGATGATAGTAAATATGTAAGTTAAGTAACTTAAATAATTTCTACTGTGTGTAGATTGAATTAAACTTAATTTTGCTCCGACTGTTAAGTAACCTAAATAATTTCTACTGTGTGTAGATGGTTCGGAGCTTATCGACATAATTAAGGTTAAGTAACCTAAATAATTTCTACTGTGTGTAGATATGTTATTAAAGAATTTCTACTGTTGTAGTTAAGTAACCTAAATAATTTCTACTATGTGTAAATTCCGGTTCAGATTGATGACAAGACAAGTTAAGTAACCTAAATAACTTGGCTTCCCCAATATATTGAATATTCTCCCCATTCTTGCTAAAATACCACTACAAGATTAATAGAAAAGGATATCCAATTATGAAAGAAAAGATATATACAGTTCCAGTTAATGATGCGTTTGCGTTGGATAGTGAATGTCCGATTTGTTCAATGTTTGAAAAGCTGGAGAATGATGCGGTTGAGTATGCAATGGGTCCAAGCTATATGGAAGATGACATAAGAGAAAAGACTGATAAAATGGGATTTTGCAGCCGTCATATTAAGAAGATATACGAGCAGAATAACAGACTTGGTTATGCACTTGTTATGAAGACACATATGGATTATGTCATTAAGCAGATAGAAAGTTATAGATATGATAAGGGCACTGGAAAGACACTTCTAAAAAAAGGCAAAGAGGCACAGGTATGCAGTTATATAGATGAGCTTGAAGGAAAATGCTTTGTGTGCGATAAGGTAGAAGATACAATTGAAAGATACATAGATACAGTGTTTTATATGTATAAACACGACAAAGATTTTGTAGAGAAACTTAAAAACTGCAAAGGCTTTTGTACCAGCCACTATGGACTTTTGATGAAAAGGGCGAGCGGCAAGCTTTCGGGAGCACAGTATACAGAATTCACAGAACTTATCACTAAGCTTTATATAGATAATATGAAGAGAGTAAGAGATGATGTAGCCTGGTTTATTAATAAATTTGACCACAAATATGCCAATGAGCCTTGGAAAAATGCTAAAGACTCACTTGTAAGAGCAACATTAAAAGATACTGGAGTTAATATCCAATAACATAATAATGTGTTATTTTCCGGAAGAAGATAAGTTCATTATGGTATAATGAGCACAAAAGTGCTCATCTTAAAAGTTCCTTATGGAACTTTATATGTGCAGAAAAGCTGCACAAGATTTATGGTATGATATATACATTATATTAAGAAATTAATTGATATTAATAAAAGCTGATTACCCTCATTAATAAAAATGGAGATAATCAGCTTTTTGTTGATATATAAATGTAACAGAATATAACGTGTAATTAACACGATCAATATTCTTATAAGAATAGGATAACTGCTGTCCGGTTCTTGATATTGCCTCTTTAAGATCTGCATTATAAGTTGTAGTGAATTCAATATGTGCAGTTTTATTTTTAACTGTTGAATATATGAGTTTATTTAGTTGGTTGACATTGCTTATTAAAGGTAGTTTTTTGTATCTGCAGTAGGAATATTTTGCACCACATTTTTCATAAGCGGAGTAACGGCTTCTGTCCCAAGTATGGTCGAGTGCCATATCGTCAGCACTGATATTAAAATATGAGTGGTCGATATAATCAGATGATGAGCCAACAGGGTCATCCCACGTTACATCAACGTGATACCAGTGATTATCAAGGTTGACAACATTCCATATGTGCTGCTGTCCGCCAGCCTCTCCTGAAATCGTTGCATTTTCTATTCCAAGCATATCTAACAATGTCTTAAAACATTCAGTATAGCCGCTACATACAGCAATTCCGTTGATTAATGCACTGTAGGCGTTGTAGGAAGAGTCGCCGGTATCAACATAATTGATGTTATCAACGAGATAATCGTGTATGGCAATCTCCTTTTCTATATCAGATTGATTTGGCGAAATAATTTCTTCAAGTATTTTGGTATATTTGTCATAAAGCACAAGCTGGCGTTCATTAAGATTATATGTTGACTCACTTCTGTAAGCTTTAATAATAGCAGAATTGTCCCAACATTCATAAGTTATCCGCACATTGAAACCATTTTTAATGCGCCTGTATTCACATCTTAACTGTTCTATGCCGTTAATTAATGAAAGCCATTTGTTGGCATCAATTAACTCCTCATCAGTAATGAATAATTCGCAGACATTATTATCACTATCCATACTTGCAATTATAGCCTGGACAATCTCCTCAGTTGTATCTGCGGACTGGGAAAATGCAGTCTTAGGTATTGTCATAGCTGAATTGGAAGGCATATTAAACGATATTGGAATTGTACAGCCTGTCAATGCGACAGATAAAAGCACAAGTGTGAGTATAACGCAGACACGCTTATGGATAGGCTTATATAAATTTTTCATATATGTTAATAAATCTTTCTATAATAATTTAGGTTTATTACTTTGTTAAATTAAATGTAATTTGGTATTATTACATCATATATTATAATTATATTACATTATAAAATAATACACAACTGCTAGATATATGGATATTTATGGCAGTCTGATGATAAATATACCGTGCATTTTATTTTGTACAGGGAGGAGAATTAATATGAGCGATTATATTATTAACAAACCTGATGATTTTGAATTGAATGAAACACTTGAATGTGGACAGTGCTTCCATTTTAATAAGCTTGATGAAAATGATTATGTCCTTACAGCATTTGGACATATGTTACATATAATACAGACTGAAAAAGAAATTGTATTTTATGATACTGATGAGAAGCTGTATATGGATTTGTGGAGAAATTATTTTGATATAGACAGGAATTATGGTCTTATAAAGGAAAGGCTTCTAAAGAAAGATGATAAGCTTAAGGAAGCAATTGAGGCAATGTCAGGTGTCAGAATTCTTAATCAGGAATTTTTTGAGACACTTATTTCATTTATTATATCGCAGAACAAACAGATACCACATATAAAGAAGATTGTTGCAGATATTTCTGCAAAGTATGGCGATTATGCGGGTGAGGTGAAAGGTGTACCTATGTATACATTTCCTGATGTAAGGAAGTTAGCCAAAGCAGAAGTAGAGGATTTGAAGGAATTAAAGACAGGCTTTAGAGCACCTTACATATATGATGCCGTAAAATGTGTCGGCGAGGGAAAAATTAGCTATGATGAGCTTATTGCACTGGATAGTGAGCAGGGCATTGAGAAAATGTGTCAGATAAAAGGGGTTGGCAACAAGGTCGCAAGCTGTGTAAGCCTTTTTGCATTGGGTAAAAGGGACAGCTTTCCTATTGATGTGTGGATAAAAAGAATAATGGAATATCTGTATTTTGACGGAAATGATACTTCCAAAGATGTTATAGCTGCATTTGCTAAGGAAAGATTTGGCGAGCTTGGCGGATATGCACAGCAGTATCTTTTCTATTATGGAAAGACTGTCAAGATGGGTGTCGCTAATAAGAATAAAAAATAAAAAAAGTATAATCAAAATGTTAAATCATTAATATATTTAGAAATAGCTGTTGACAAATTATTAGCCGGGTGCTATCTTAATTTTATTGAAATTAGCACTCGGTTGAAATGAGTGCTAACAAGCAAAAAACAAATTGCTGCCATATACATTTCAGACAGCGGAATGGAGGATATATATGAAATTAGTACCATTAGGAGACAGAGTTGTAATTAAAGCATTAGTTGCAGAAGAAACTACAAAGTCAGGTATCGTATTACCAGGACAGGCAAAGGAGAAACCATCTCAGGCAGAGGTAGTTGCAGTTGGACCTGGCGGGGTTGTTGATGGCAAGGAAGTTACAATGCAGGTTAAGCCTGGTGATAAGGTAATATATTCTAAGTATGCTGGAACAGAAGTTAAGCTTGATGATGAAGAATACATCGTTGTAAAGCAGAATGATATTCTTGCGGTAATCGAGGACTAATCAGATACAGCCAGTTTACTGGCGTATATATGAAAAGTGATAGTTAGTTGATATCAGATATATTTTTATTACAGATAATAATGGAGGTAATAGCAATGGCAAAGGAAATTAAATACGGAATTGAAGCAAGAAAAGCTCTTGAAGAGGGTGTTAATAAATTAGCTAATACTGTAAGGGTTACAATCGGACCAAAGGGACGTAACGTAGTGCTTGATAAATCATATGGTGCACCACTTATCACTAACGATGGTGTTACAATCGCTAAGGATATCGAACTTGAAGATGCATTTGAGAATATGGGTGCCCAGCTTGTAAAGGAAGTTGCTACTAAGACTAATGATGTAGCAGGTGATGGTACAACAACAGCTACAGTTCTTGCACAGGCTATGGTTAATGCAGGTATGAAGAACTTAGCAGCAGGTGCTAACCCAATCATCTTAAGAAAAGGTATGAAGAAGGCTACTGATTGTGCAGTTGAAGCTATTGCACATATGAGCGAGAAGGTTACAGGAAAAGACCAGATTGCAAAGGTTGCATCTATCTCAGCTGGTGATGAAGAAGTAGGTCAGATGGTAGCTGATGCTATGGAAAAGGTTTCTAATGATGGTGTTATCACAATCGAAGAATCTAAGACAATGAAGACAGAACTTGATCTTGTAGAAGGTATGCAGTTCGATAGAGGATATATTTCAGCATATATGGCAACGGATATGGATAAGATGGAAGCTAACCTTGATAACCCATATATCCTTATCACAGATAAGAAGATTTCTAATATTCAGGAAATCTTACCAGTTCTTGAACAGATAGTCCAGAGCGGTGCTAAGCTTCTTATCATTGCAGAAGATGTTGAAGGTGAAGCTCTTACGACACTTATCGTTAATAAGTTAAGAGGTACATTCAATGTTGTAGCTGTCAAAGCACCTGGATATGGTGACAGACGTAAGGAAATGCTTAAGGATATCGCTATTCTTACAGGTGGTCAGGTTATCTCAGAAGAACTTGGTCTTGAACTTAAGGATACAACAATGGATATGCTTGGTAGAGCTAAGTCAGTTAAGGTTCAGAAAGAAAATACAGTTATCGTTGACGGCGAAGGTGCTAAGGAAGATATCGAAGCAAGAGTTGCACAGATTCGTGCACAGCTTGAAGAAACAACATCTGACTTTGATAAGGAAAAGTTACAGGAAAGACTTGCTAAGCTTGCAGGCGGCGTAGCTGTTATCAGAGTTGGTGCTGCAACAGAAACAGAGATGAAGGAAGCTAAGCTTCGTATGGAAGATGCCCTTAATGCAACAAGAGCAGCTGTAGAAGAAGGCGTTATCTCAGGTGGTGGTTCTGCTTATATCCACGCTTCTAAGAAGGTTGCTGAACTTGCTGCTACACTCAGTGGTGATGAGAAGACAGGTGCAGAGATTATTCTTAAGGCACTTGAAGCTCCTTTATACCACATTGCTCACAATGCAGGTCTTGAAGGTGCAGTTATCATCAACAAAGTAAGAGAGTCAGAAGTAGGAACAGGTTACGATGCTCTTAATGATGAATACGTTAATATGATTGATGCTGGTATTCTTGACCCAGCTAAGGTTACAAGAAGTGCATTACAGAATGCTACAAGTGTAGCTTCAACACTCCTTACAACAGAGTCAGTTGTAGCTGATATCAAAGAAGATACACCAGCAATGCCAGCAGGAGCTGCCGGTATGGGCGGAATGATGTAATAAGTAATAATTTGCTATACATCAGCAAGTTGATAAAATAAATTTAACACTTACATTATATTAAAAAAGTCCCTTTGTTTATGTTTTATATTCATAAACAAGGGGGCTTTTTGTTGTGCAATATAAAAGGAATGTGTTATGCTATCAAGGTTATTAAGTGAATTGCAGCAGATTGAGCTGATTCATATATGTCAGGAGAGCTTGGTTTATGTTTTTTAGTAGAAGAAAGAATGATGATTTGTCAGAAAAGCTGGTTAAACTGGTTGTTCCGATAGCAATACAGCAGTTTATGTTGGCACTTGTAAGTGCCACAGATGCGGTTATGTTGGGATTTGTGGACCAGACCTCGTTGTCTGCAGCTTCACTTGCCGGACAGATACAGTTTGTGCTTAATCTGTTTATAGCAGGGATAACAGCAGGCTCAGGAATAATGATTTCACAGTACTGGGGAAAGAAGGACATAAAAGCTATTGAAAAGGTCATGCCGGTGGCTTTATATGCTAATCTGCTGTCAGGCGGCATATTCACTATTCTTGCGCTTCTCATACCTGAGGGACTTATAAGGATATTCACTAACGAACCGGAGCTTATTGCAAGCGGTACACTATATATCAGGGCGGTAGCCTTATCTTATGTGCTGTGTGCAGTATCGCAGGTATATCTGATTCTTCTTAAGAATACAGGAAGGGCGGCTCAAAGCTCTGTTATCAGCTCATCAGCAGTTGCTGTTAATATAGTCTGCAATGCTGTCCTTATATTTGGCTTGTTTGGTATGCCACGTCTTGGCATACGTGGAGCGGCTTATGCAACTGTAATATCGAGAGTGATAGAGCTTGTATGGGCATATATTGTAGTTAACAAAGACAGGATTGCCGCTTTGGAATGGAAAGGAATTATTCATACAGATAAAGCACTGACAAGAGATTTCTGGTATTACACAACACCTGTGCTATGTGCCTCCTTAGTGTGGGGCATTGCATTTGTATTATACTCAGTTATACTTGGACATATGGGAAGTGATGCTGTTGCAGCGAATTCCATAGCCAGTATAGTAAAGAGCATGGTGCAGTGCGTTATAAGGGGTGTTAGTGCCGGGGCAGGAATTATTATAGGTAATCTTCTAGGAGCAGGTAAGCTTGATAAAGCCAGGAAATATGGTGGAAGAATTACAAGACTGTCAATAGCCATTGGGATAATAACAGGTCTGCTTCTTATCGTTGTAGCTCCGGTTGTATCGCGTGCAGCCCCTATGTCAGATACAGCGAAGGGGTATCTTGGCTTTATGCTGATAGTCCTCGGCATTAATCTGATGGGGCAGTCGGTGAATACAACTGTTCTGGATGGGATATTCTGTGCCGGAGGTGATGCAAAGTTTGATATGAAGGGGAATATTGGTGCAATGTGGTGCTTTGCGGTTCCGCTTGGCTTTATAGCAGCATTTGTATTCAATGCACCAGTCTGGCTTGTATATATCATAATAAGCCTGGATGAGCTGGTAAAGCTCCCGGCAGTATATATACATTATAAGAAGTATATCTGGGTAAGAAATATTACAAGATAAAACATTAGTGAAAAATACCAGGGATAGTTGTTTCTATTTAAAAAAGTCAGGGGGTATGTTATAATACTTCCATATTGGATTTTAATTGTCACGCAGGAGGAATGGTAATGGCTGATATTGATGAGCTTAAAAAGAAACTTGAAGATGGATGGATAAAGGGTGAACATTATGTATTTGTAAGTTATGCAAGTAAGGATAAAGAGAAGGTTTATGAATTTGTATATGAACTTAGAAAACGTGGAATTAATGTATATATAGATATAGAGCTTCAGGAGAATATTTCTAAGAACTGGTTACAGAATATTAAGGAGCGTTTATATGATGTTGATTGTGTTGCTATGATTTCATTTCTTAGTCTTAACTATTTCCGTAGTTATGCCTGCCTTATAGAACAGCTTGTAACACGTTCAGAGGATTTAAAGATGGAAAAAGGCAAGTATCTTGAGAATTTTTATATTGCATTGGATGATAATATGTCTACAATACAAAAAATGGAAGATGCAGTGTATAATAATACAGTTGCAAAAGAAAGTCAGAGTATGGCAATAAAGATGGTTCCAGAGGAAGTAAATGTCCTTAAAGATGTCATGGAAGATAATATTGCAGTAAAGAGCAAGTTAAAGAAAGATGTCAGGTCAACTATAGATGGTCTGAATACAGCACATAGAGTCGCGATAAGTATGCTTAGTTATATTTTTAAAGAGTCAAGCTATAGTATTCAGAAATATGGAACAGCTGGTGATTGTGCACAGTTAATGTATAACAATTTTACTAATGACAAGAATGACAAAATTAATATTGATGTATTGGAGAAACTTAAAGAAAAGTACAACAATGCTTTATCATTCACAACGGCTGCATCATCTACAGAAAGTCAGAATCGTGCCTCTACATCAGCAGTTCAGGATAATACGGCAGAAGCTGACATTGAGAATGATAGGACTTCTGATAATATTCAGAGTACAGAGTATAGCAATGTGGCAAATAATAATGATACAAATAGCGATGAAATAAACAGCAATGATATTATTGGCGATGAAAACAACACAGCAATAGACAGCGTTGCTACAGATGACCTTGCCACATCAACAGACAACATCAACACAACTGATAACAGCAGGACAAGACAGGCTACAAGTACAGGTGATATCAGATTTACGCTTTATGGCAAGGAGTATGAGCTTAATCAGTCAGATATGATGCTTACATTTTTTGCACACGTTCTTAATAAACATCAGGATATTGTGGACGAACTTCCTTCGTATAATGGGATGAACTGCGTATCTGATGTTGATTACAGTCTTCCAGAGAATCGTAAGGCAGATATGCCTACATATTTCAGAAGTTGTGAATTCTTTGAATTCGCTAATGGAAGCCATATATGCGTTGGAACATCATATTCAGTAGTAGACAAGTTAAAGAAAATGGCACTTCTGCTTAATATATGTGGTGAAAGCCCAGAGATATTCAGCTCAGAACAGGTTGAACTTCCAGCGGTAAAGGTCAGAGGTGGTTCTTCTGCTGGCGGCAAGGGAAGTGGAGCACTTGTGAAATTCAGCGTATATGGTAATGAATACGCGCAGAACCAGACAGATATGCTTGGAACAATATGCAGTTCTGTTATAGCTAAGCACCCAGACAAGTTAGAGGAAGCAGCAGATGCTTTATTATGTATTGATGTTAAAGATTATACAGATGTTGCTAAAGAAGACAGACCAGTATATTTCTCATTAATGAACAGATATGAAGTAAATGGTACAGCTTATAGTGTTGGCGGAAGCTTCGGAATGAAAGAAAAGCTTAAAATGATTGCTAAATTACTTATAATGTGCGACGAAAGCAAGGATATAATTGATATAGAAGACTATGAGATACCAGATGTAAAGGTTAAGGCGGCTGCAGGCACTAAGAAGAAAATTAATTACTTTGATTAATTGGAAGTATTACAAGATAGGAGTAGTTTTATGTTTGATGTAGCAGTAGAACAGATAGTAAAGGTAAAACCGCCTAAGACAGCAGTTGTTTATAAGGCATTGCTTATAATAGGCTGTATTGTGGCGGCTACAACGATACCACAGACAAGAACATTTGGAATAATTGTGCTTGCATTATTTGCGGTGATGACATTTTTGGTATTCCAGTATTATAATGCAGAGCTTGAGTATTCGATAGTGGATGATACGCTTACGATTGATAGGATTATGGCAAAATCAGCAAGAAAAAGATGTGGTGTGTATACACTTTCAAGAGCAAAGCTTGTGGCAAGAGCTGATTCGCAGGATGCACTCCGTATGAACCATATGGACGTTAAGACTTATGATTATTCAGTTGGTGCAAGCAACCACGATTCGGTTGTCATATATGCTTATAATGAACATAACGAACTGGTCAGGGTATTTGTATATCCTGATGAACGTATTCTTCACAGCATACAAAATGTTGTTGAAAAAGATGTGTTTAAAGTTATTGACTTTTAAAAAATGCTCTGATACAATTCTAATATTATAAACAAAAGGAATATGATAGAACGTTTATCAGATTTCTCCACACAGAAATGTCCGAATTAAGTATTCGGATTTTTTTGTACCAAGAATTGCGTTATTACGCGCATATAACTTAATTATTTTATTCACAGGAAAGCGAGGACAAAGGAAAATGGGTACAATTATTGGTGAGGGCATTACATTTGACGATGTGTTATTAGTTCCACAGTATTCAGAAGTAACACCTAATATGATCGATTTAACAACTAATCTTACAAAGAATATTAAGCTTAATATTCCTTTGATGAGTGCAGGTATGGACACAGTTACTGAACATAGAATGGCAATCGCTATGGCAAGACAGGGTGGTATAGGTATTATCCACAAGAATATGTCAGTTGAGCAGCAGGCAGAGGAAGTTGATAAGGTAAAAAGATCAGAGAATGGAGTAATTACAGATCCATTTTTCTTACATCCAGATAATACATTACAGGAAGCTAACGAACTTATGGGTAAGTTCAGAATTTCTGGTGTTCCTATCACAGATGATGATAGAAAGCTTGTTGGTATTATTACTAACAGAGATCTTAAATTTGAAGAAGATTTCTCAAGACCAATTAAGGAATGTATGACAAGCGAGAATCTTGTAACAGCTCCAGTTGGAATTACTCTTGAAGAAGCTAAGAAGATCCTTGGCAAGGCAAGAAAAGAAAAGCTTCCAATCGTTGATGATGAATTCAAGTTAAGAGGGCTTATTACAATAAAGGATATTGAGAAGTCTATTAAGTATCCTGCGTCTGCACATGATTCACAGGGAAGACTTCTTGCAGGTGCTGCAGTTGGTATTACAGCCAATGTTATGGATAGAGTTCAGGCTCTTGTTGATGCAAGTGTTGACTGTATTGTAATTGATTCAGCACATGGTCACTCTAAGAATATTATTACAACATTAAAGAATATCAAGTCAGCATTCCCTGATTTACAGGTAATCGCTGGTAACATTGCTACAGGTGCAGCTGCTAAGGCACTTTGCGAAGCTGGTGTAGATGCAGTTAAGGTTGGTATAGGACCTGGTTCTATCTGTACAACAAGAGTTGTTGCTGGTATTGGTGTACCTCAGGTAACAGCAGTTATGGATGCTTATGCAGAAGCTAAGAAGTTCGGTATTCCAGTTATCGCTGATGGTGGTATCAAGTTCTCAGGTGATATTGTTAAGGCTATTGCTGCCGGTGGTAGTGTATGTATGCTCGGAAGTCTTCTTGCAGGCTGTGATGAAGCTCCTGGTTCATTTGAGTTATTCCAGGGAAGAAAGTATAAAGTATATAGAGGTATGGGTTCTATCGCTGCTATGGAGAACGGAAGCAAGGACAGATACTTCCAGACAGGTGCTAAGAAGCTTGTTCCAGAAGGTGTTGAAGGACGTGTTGCATATAAGGGACTTGTTGAAGATACAATATTCCAGCTTATGGGAGGTCTTCGTTCAGGTATGGGTTATTGTGGAGCACCTACAATTCCATTGCTTCAGGAGACAGGTAAGTTTATTAAGATGTCATCTGCTGCATTAAGAGAGAGTCATCCACACGATATTCATATCACTAAGGAAGCCCCTAACTACTCAGTAGAGAACGCTTAATATAAAGCTGTTATTATAAACAGATTAGAATAATAGATATTTAATCAACCCCGGCATTAATTAATTTTAATGCTGGGGTTGTTTGTGCGTCAATTTTAGTGTATTATCTTTGGGATATTAAATGTGAAATATGCACAAGTTGTATAGGATAAATGTGGCAAATTGAATAAACTGTCTAAACAATTAAACTGATAAGCGTTTATAAGTGAAAATAAAATCCGATAATAAGTGTTTATAAGTGAAAATTGATGTTGCTAATATATGTTTTCTTGATGTATAATAATCTTACAGTAAAATTGTATGAATAATGTATTTATAGAAGGTTATGCACAAGGAGAAGAGGTATGCAGGATAAGATGATTAACAAGTATATTGCTAAGAATCATTCTGGATCTGTATTTACTGACAATGAATTGCAGGTTATCAAGGATGGTAATATAGATGATATGGTTACAACATTTCTTGATATGAATACAGAATATTATAATAAGCAGATGCAGAGTGTTTTAAAGGTATTTACACAGTTTATGAGCACTGAGATTGAACTTGAGAGAATAATATATCAGAAGGAATTTGATGGTAAATTTGTCGGCTGTCAGATTATGGATGGAGATATAGATGTATTCTTAGGGATAGCGGGTGAAGATGCTGACCTTCTTTGTGTTGCATCTACATTTTCCCAGGAAGATATGAATAAGTTTGATGCAGATGCTTATGATGCAATATGCGAACTTATTAATATTATTAATGGTGCATATGCGACTAAGCTCAGTTATGAAGAGATAGAGGTGTCTTTACACCCACCGGTATTTTATCAGGATACACAGATTAAAGCTGATAATGGAATGTATGTAGTTACATTTAATATGAAAGGACATAGATTTAATCTGCTTATGGTTGCGGATGATAAAGTTAAGCTTAATGTATAAAAATATATGTACATAATTAAGGCGTATTACAGAAGCTGAAGTTGTTAATAATTATCAGTCAATTATTGTTGGTTGTTGAATGATTATAGATATATTGTATTTGTAGTTGATTACAGATACTAAATGCTTCTGCACAAGCCGGGTGGTTAATTATAGACATATGGAACGGAGGAATATTATGGCGAAGATTTTGATAGTAGATGATTCTAAGACTTCAAGAAAGTTCTTAAGAAATATGCTTGAACAGGCTGGACACGAGATTGTTGCAGAGGCTGTTAACGGAGCAGAAGGCGTTGAAAAGTTCAGAATATACAGACCGGATATAACAACTATGGACATTACAATGCCGGTTCTTGGCGGAATAGATGCAGTTAAGGATATTATAGAGATAGACCCTGATGCCAAGATTATTATGGTAACAGCGGCAGGACAGAAGGCTAATATGATAGAGGCTCTTAAGAAAGGAGCGGCTGATTTTATACAGAAGCCTTTTGATATGGACGTGATTGTTAATACAATTGAAAAGGTTATGGAAGAATAGATGTACAATTATAGATTACAACTTCAATATGATGGTGGGAGATATGACGGCTGGGTCAGAATGGGCAAGGACTCCAATTCTAACACTATAGAATGTAAGATTAAAGAGATAATTCAGAAGATGACAGGTGAAGATATTGATATATATGTTGGATGCAGGACAGAAAAAGGTGTTCATGCACTTAATCAGACAGCCAATTTCAAGCTTAATGATAAGTACCAGCCTGTAGAGGTTAAGAATTACCTTAACAGATATCTTCCAAGGGATATAGCTGTTAGTCGCGTGGAATTAGTAGATGAAAGATTTCATAGCCAGCTTAATGCGAGGGAGAAGACATATGTATACAAGATAGATATGGCTAATGTAGCGAATGTATTTACAAGAAAGTATGCTTATCATACATTTGATATTCCGGATATTAAGGCTATGAAGCAGGCAGCTTTTTATATGATTGGAAAGCATGATTTTAAAGCATTTACTACTGCGAAGAAGAGCAAGTCTACAGTAAGGGATATCAAAGATGTAGAGATAACTACAGATGGAGACAGTTGTGAGATAAGAATAACAGCAGATGATTTCCTTCATAATATGGCAAGATATATGATTGGTATGCTTCTTGATGTAGGAAGCGGACTTAAGAAGGTGGAAGATGTAGAGAATATTATGGCTGGCAAGGATGTTGTTATGTCACTTCCAGCTGAGAGCTATGGACTTTTCCTTGAAAGTGTTTTATACTAAATAGATGATTTTATTAAAGAATCTCGGCTCTCGGGATTCTTTTCTTGTTACTTTATAATAATACATTTTATGAAGCAGAATTTAACAGGAATGGAGAATATAATGAAGACCATAATTGAACTTATGACAGATGAATTTAAGAAAGCATTTGCAGAATGTGGATATTCAGAAGAATACGCAAGAATTACTATATCTAACAGGCCTGACTTATGCGAATTCCAGTGCAATGGCGCGATGGCAGCAGCTAAGACTTATAAAAAAGCTGAGCCTGCTGATGGTGACGCACGACCGTTATTTCCCCGACCGTGTCTGCTCGGAGATTATCGAAATTGACAATCAGCAGATTTATCAATATAAAGGTAAGTGCTGGATATCTTTCAGATTATCTTAATAAGATGTCAGAAGATGACAAGTACGGATATGAGAACAGCGAGGAAGCTAAGACTGTAATAGTGGATTATGGTGGAGCTAATGCAGCTAAGCCATTACATGTAGGACATTTAAGATCTGCTGTAATTGGTGAGAGTGTTAAGAGAATTAACAGATACGCAGGCAACAAGACAATAGGTGATGTACACCTTGGAGACTGGGGACTTCAGATGGGCCTTATCATAGAGGAGTTAAGGGACAGAAAGCCTGAACTTCCATATTTTGATGAGGCATATACAGGAGAGTATCCAAGTGAACCACCATTTACGATATCAGAGCTTGAACAGATATATCCGGCGGCAAGTGCTAAGTCTAAGGAAGATGAAGAATTCGCTAAGAGAGCACACGAATCCACACTTAAGCTTCAGAGCGGGGACAGAGCATGCACAGCAATATGGAAGCATATTATGAATGTTTCCAAGAAGGATTTAAAGAAGAATTATGATAATCTTAATGTATCATTTGACTTATGGAAGGGTGAAAGTGATGCACAGCCATATATTAAAGATATGGTTGATAAGATGGTTGAAGATGGAATTGCCTATGAAAGCCAGGGAGCTACAGTAGTAGATATTGCAGAGCCAACAGATACTAAGGAACTTCCTCCTTGCATAGTAAGAAAGTCAGACGGTGCGGCACTTTATGCTACATCAGATCTTGCAACTATTGTTGAGAGAGAGAAGTTATATAAGCCGGATACATACATTTATCTCGCTGATAAAAGACAGGAGCTTCATTTTACTCAGGTATTCAGAACAGCTAAGAAGGCTGGAATTGTAAGACCAGATGCAGATATGAGATTTGTTGGTTTTGGATCTATAAATGAAGAAGAAGTATGAATGGAAAGGAGGGCAAGCCATTTAAGACACGTTCAGGTGGTGTTATGCGTCTTGAACATCTTATATCTGATATTAATGAAGTTATTCTTAATAAGATTAAAGAGAACCGTTCAATGACGGATGAAGAAGCTGATAATATATCTAAGATTGTGGGTCTTGCTGCACTTAAGTATGGTGATTTATCTAATCAGGCATCTAAAGATTATGTATTTGATGTAGATAGATTTGCTTCATTTGAAGGTAATACAGGTCCTTATATTTTGTATACAATAGTAAGAATAAAGTCTATTCTTGCAAAGTATAAGGAAACAGGCGTAAGTGTTGGTAATCTTACAATACTGCCTTCAAAAGAACAGTCAGAGAAGGCTTTATCACTTGCACTTATTAAGTTCTCAGATGTTATAGATGGAGCATACAAGGATAATGCACCTCACAAGATATGCCAGTATATATATGAGGTTTCTAACTCATTTAACGGATTTTATCATAACACAAAGATTCTTGCAGAAGAGGATAAGAAACAGCAGGAAAGCTATATTGCATTAATCACACTTACTAAAGAGATACTTGAAACTTGTATTGATTTATTAGGTATACAGTGTCCTGACAGAATGTAGAGATTGGAGATATTATATGAAGTTATTATCATTTGCAATTCCATGTTATAATTCAGCAGCATATATGGAAAAATGTATCAAATCATGCCTTGCAGGTGGTGACGATGTAGAGATAATAATTGTTGATGATGGTTCAACAAAAGATGATACATTAAAGATTGCCAAGGAATATGAAGCAAAATATCCTAACATAGTCAAGGCTGTACATCAGGAGAATGGTGGACATGGACAGGCTGTTAATACAGGTCTTGCCAATGCCACAGGGATGTTCTTTAAGGTTGTAGACAGCGATGACTGGGTTGATGTTAAAAGCTATAAGAAGATATTAACTAAGCTTAAGAGCTTTGTTGAGGAAGATGACCTCCCAGATATGCTTATTGCGAATTATGTATATGAAAAGGTTGGTGCTAAGAGAAAGAAAGTCATTCACTATGAGAATGCACTTCCAGTTGACAGAATGTTTGGATGGAATGAGATGGGACATTTCAAGGTAGACCAGTATATTCTTATGCACTCAGTAATATACAGAACACAGCTTATAAAGGAATTCGGTCTGAAGCTTCCTGAGCATACATTTTATGTAGATAATATATTTGTATTTGAGCCATTGCCGGTTGTTCAGAAAATGTACTATATGAATGTTAATTTCTACAGATATTTTATTGGAAGGGAAGACCAGTCAGTTAATGAAACAGTTATGATTTCAAGAATTGACCAGCAGTTAAGAGTTACAAGACGTCTTATAGATTCATATCTTGGCAATAAGCCTGTCAATGAAAGATGCAGAAAGTATATGGTGACATATCTTAGAATTATGATGGAAGTATCATCAATATTTCTGATTATATCAGGCACAGATGAGAACCTTGTTAAGAAAAAGGAACTTTGGAAATATGTTAAGGATTCAGATTCCAAGCTCTATAAAGAGTTAAGATACAGCATACTTGGCAATACAGTTAATCTTCCGGGCAAAGTCGGCAGAGGAATATCTAAGACTGGTTATAAAGTAATGAATAAACTTATTGGATTTAATTAAAATGGCGTGTGCAGAAATGAGGGAATACTATGATATTAGATTTGTTTAAACTTGACGGAAAAGTAGCAGTTGTCACAGGTGCTAACACAGGTCTAGGACAGGGAATGGCAGTAGCTTTAGCTCAGGCAGGAGCTAAGGTTCTTGGCGTTGCAAGACGTTCCTGCGAAGATACTAAGAATAAGATAGAAGCAGATGGTGGTGCGTTCGCAGAGGTTATAGCTGACCTTTCAGATATGGCTTCAATAGATGTAGTTATGAAAGCAGCAATTGATACATATGGCAGAGTGGATATTCTTGTTAATAATGCGGGAATTATTAAAAGACAGGATGCAATTGAATTCACAGAGGAGAATTGGGATTCGGTAATTCAGGTTAATCAGAAAATGGTATTCTTCTTAAGTCAGGCATTTGCTAAGCAGCTTATGAAGCAGGGAGAAGGCGGAAAGATAATTAATGTATGCTCAATGCTTTCATATCAGGGTGGAATAAGAGTTCCGTCATACACAGCAAGCAAGAGTGCAATTATAGGCTTAACAAGAGCGTTAGCCAATGAATGGGCAAAGTATAACATTAATGTAAATGGAATTGCGCCAGGATATATGGCAACTAATAACACAGCACAGTTAAGAGATGATGCCGACAGAAGCGAAGCTATTCTTGACAGAATTCCAGCAGGCAGATGGGGCACACCACAAGATATGGAAGGTGCAGTAATATACCTTGCATCTAAAGCCTCAGACTACGTCAACGGCTTTACCCTGGCAGTAGACGGCGGCTGGTTGGCAAGATAAAACAAAAAATTATGAAATAGCTATTAAAAGAGCTTTCCAATTAAAGGAAAGCTCTTTTTTGCTTATAGACTTAGACTTATATACCAAAATGGGACTTATAGGACAAAATGTGTTGATAAAAACCGCAACTAAAAAACAGGCAGACTTTAACGAAGTTTAGATGTTAAAGTCTGCCTGTTTCCTCATAATTAAACATATTTAATCCGTGTCGATATCTCCCTTTATTTGGTAAGCACATTTTTAAAATATTTTAACATAAACATTTTACGATAATTATTTAGTATTCGCATAATTTCGCTAATTACATTTTACATTCTGCCATACTCAGTTGTGTAGCTTTACTATATTGCAAGCTGGGTGCTTTTGCAGCCGTCGGCATTTAGCGGCTGTATTTTAGCCGCTTACGTGTCCGCTACGGCTACAAGCAGCGAGAGCGTGCCCAGCGGTAATATAGTAAAACTACACAACGTCCGTATGAGCCTAGTACACTATCCTGCACTTATTTCTATCTACATGCTCCATAATAAATCCGCCCACATTCTTCTTGATATTCTCAGGCATATCATTACTATTAAGCATTACAACCATTTGCTTCCCATTAAACAACATATAATATCCATATTTGAAATATACAGTTGTGAATTGTTCCCATTCGTAAGTATATATTAAATTATGGTCTGGGATATCAGCAAGTATCGCGTTATCCATTAATGTTATTGTGCAGGGAGCATCTTCTGATGAATCTCTGTGCTTCAAGTGGTAATTAACGCTTGATTTGAACTGGAATGCAAATATGTATATAGGATAGAACCAGCATATTGCATATATAATATCGGAAGAGCGTCGTGTAGTGAAAGAGTGTAGATCTCTGTGGTCGCCGTA
>OGDB01000177.1_pt1 | contig 20656 bp, 21 predicted proteins | sample 1570361 | NCBI WGS metagenome assembly OGDB01 (sample SAMEA2582173, study PRJEB24529) | metagenome | biome: Human gut stool | place: China | collected 2011 | reverse complement strand
GTATAACTATTAATGTCAAGATAGGGGATGTTGAAGGTCTTGTTAATGTATGTCTTCCATTTACATTATTAGAGCCAGTTATGGACAAGCTTAATACGAAGTTCTGGTTTGCTAATATGCAGGAAAAAGATCCTAAGCTTTATGGAGATGTTATTGAATCGACAATCAGCAGGACTAAAGTACCTGTTAAGACATTGCTTGGTGAATCCATGATTAATGTATCTGATTTCATTAACCTTCAGGTGGGGGACATTATTAAAATTGATAAAAAAGTTGATCAGGAACTCGATGTTTATGTTGGCAACATCAAGAAGTTTAAAGCATTACCTGGTTACTTTGAAGATAAATACGCAGTTAGAATAACGGACGTAATTAGAGAGGAGAGTGAGTAAAAGATGGATGGTATGTTATCACAGGATGAAATCAATGCATTATTGAATGGAATGTCTGCTGATGATAGTGCTGACAATGAAACATCGGAGACACCACAGGAAAGTAATGAGTCTGCAAGTGATAATACTCCGAACACCGATAAACCAGAGGCCCTTTCTGATACTGAGAAAGATGCAGTTGGCGAGATATCTAATATAAGTATGGGTACAGCAGCGACAACACTTAGTTCACTGCTTAACCAGAAGGTTAATATAACGACTCCTAGGGTTGAGGTAGCAGATTGGGATAAGCTTTCTAGAAAGTATGACAGACCTTGTGTAATGCTTCAGATTAGATATAAGGAAGGTATAGATGGCAATAATGTACTTATTCTTAAGGAGAGAGATGTTAAGATAATTACTGACCTTATGATGGGAGGCACAGGAAATGTAGATGATGGAGAAGAACTTACAGATCTGCATCTTAGTGCAATAGGTGAGGCTATGAACCAGATGATGGGTTCAGCAGCTACCTCTCTTTCATCAATGTTTAACAGGAAGATAGATATAAGTCCTCCAATTGCTAATATTGTTGAAACATATAATGAGATGGATGAAACACTTCCACAGTTTTTAAATGACAATTTTGTAATTGTTGCATTTAAGATGCAGATAGGGGATTTAATTGATAGTGAGATTATGCAGTTATATCCTATTGATTTTGCTAAGGAACTTTTAACAATGTTCTCAATTGATCAGGAAGCACAGTCAGATAACAGTTCAGCAAGCACAGAACCAACACCCGATGAACAGACGGCAGCACCGCAGCCACAGGCAGCTACAGCACCACAGGCAGCTACAGCACCACAGCAGCCAATGCCAGATATGTCACAGCAGGGTATGATGCAGCAGGGTATGATGCAGCAGGGGATGCCAATGCAGGGTATGCCTTACGGATATGGAATGCCAATGCAAGGTATGCCTTATGGATACGGAATGCCAATGCAGCAGGCACCTGTGAAGGATGTTAATGTTTCACCGGCATCATTTCAGCCATTTCAGGCTGATGTTAATCCACTTGTTCAGCAGGAGAACATCGATTTGATTATGGATGTGCCTCTTGAAGTAACAGTTGAACTTGGAAGAGTATCAAAGTCAATTAAAGACATTCTTGATTTCGCACCGGGAACAATCGTTGAACTTAACAAGATTGCAGGAGAAGCAGTTGATGTATTAGTTAATGGCAAATATGTTGCCAAAGGTGAAGTTGTTGTAATCGAAGAGAACTTCGGTGTAAGAATTACAGAAATTATCAAGTAATAATTTATTGTTTTTTAATAAAAAGATATATCAAAATTGGACTTGATGATGTATAATACTTACGGATTTTTATTTAGTGAATAATTTATATTTTAGTTAAGATAGGAGATTCATATGGCTAAGAATATTTTAATTTGTGATGATGCAGCATTTATGAGAATGATGATTAAGGATATACTCACAAAGAATGGTTACAATATCGCAGGAGAGGCTGAGAATGGTGCTAAGGCTGTTGAGAAATATGCAGAATTAAAGCCAGACCTCGTACTTATGGATATTACAATGCCTGAGATGGACGGAATTGAAGCACTTAAGAAGATTAAAGAAACAGATCCTAACGCAGCTGTAATTATGTGTTCAGCTATGGGTCAGCAGGCAATGGTAATTGAATCAATTCAGTCAGGAGCTAAGGATTTTATCGTAAAGCCATTCCAGGCAGATAGAGTATTAGAGGCTGTTCAGAAAGTTGTTGGATAATGACAGTTGCACTTATGAGCAGCAGGCTTGAAGCATTTGCACAGCTTTTTACTCTTCTTATTGTATTTATATTTGTATTGGCAGCTACATATTTTGCAACCCGTTTTGTTGGTAATTACCAGAAGAATAAGCTTTCCGGAAGTAATATACAGATATTAGAGACTATGCGTATATCTAATACAAAGTATATTCAGGTTATTAAGGTTGGCGGGAAGTGTTTTGCAATAGCTGTTACTAAAGATAATGTGAGTTTTCTTTGTGAATTGAATGAAGATGAGCTTATATATAATTCTTCTAGTGATACAGGTACAATTAATAAGGAGAGTTTTAAGGCTGTTTTGGAGAAATTTAAAAAGGACAAGCCAGAAGGTTAGGCGGGTTTATTGTATGTTACATTGGTTGAGAAAGCATAAAAAGTCATGCATAAGAGGATTTGCAGCAGTCAGTGCAGTATTTGGTGTGATGTGTGGCGTTACAGCTAAGGTTCTTGCTGCGGAAGGTGATGACAATCTTATAAGCATAGGCATATCGGCAGGTGATGGCAGTGATATGGCAAGCGTTTTACAGATGTTGATTGTATTGACAGTAATATCGTTAGCACCATCAATACTTATTATGCTTACTTCATTTACCAGAATTGTTATAGTGTTGCATTTTACAAGAGCAGCTATAGGTACACAGACTGTTCCACCTAATCAGATAATTATAGGATTATCATTGTTTTTGACGGTGTTTGTTATGGCACCAACATTTACAGAGATATATGATAATGCCATAACGCCGCTATCTAATAATGAGATGACGGCAGAGGAGGCATTTGATGAAGGTATTAAGCCGCTTAGAACATTTATGTTAAAGCAGACTTCTACCAAGGATCTGGATACATTCCTTAAAATTGCAGGATATGAAGAAGGTTCAGTCAAATCAGAAGATGATATAACATTAAGGGTTTTAATTCCATCATTTATAATAAGTGAATTGAGAATTGCATTTATTATTGGTTTTCTTATATATCTTCCATTTATTGTTATTGATATGGTAGTATCTTCAACGCTTATGTCAATGGGTATGATGATGCTCCCACCAACAACAATATCTACACCGTTTAAGATACTTCTGTTTGTTATGGCAGATGGATGGAACTTGATTATTGGTAATTTAATGATGACATTCAAATAATAAAGGTGGGACTGATATATGGATACTGGTACAGTTATTAATATTGCAAGGCAGACAGTATGGATTATAGTAAAAACAGCTGTTCCTGTACTTCTTGTTTCAATGATTGTTGGTTTGGTTATAAGTCTTTTTCAGACACTTACATCTATTCAGGAGCAGACTTTGACATTTGTGCCGAAGCTTATTGCAATTCTTTTAACATTAATGCTTTTGGGGGCATGGATGTTAAATCAGATTACAGGATTTATGGGGAATTTGTGGAATTTCTCACAGTATATTTAATTAAAGGATTAAGATATAATGATTAATTATGAGGTTGCGCTTGGACAATTTGAGCTATTTGTTTTAATATTAATTCGATTAGCTTCATTTGTTTATGCCGCACCTTTTTTTAATACTGCCAATGTTCCACGAAAGTTTAAAGTTGTTTTTGCAATTGCACTTATTGTGATTGTTTATGCTATTCATCCAGATATGTCGGTAGAATATGATAATATGATTGATTATTGTATAATTGCACTGCAAGAAGTAATAGTAGGAGTAATACTTGGTGCGGCGAGTTTTTTTTGTGTTCAGATTATACAGTTCTCAGGTAAGATAATTGATATGGATATAGGTATATCTATGGCACAGTTATATGATCCTACAACAAGAATGCAGGTGGGTATTATGGGCAACTTCTATTACTATATGTTAATGCTTTTGCTTATAATATCAGGTATGCACAGATTTCTTATAGAAGCTATCGTTGAGACATATAATGTTATACCTATAGGTGGAGTCAAATTCAGCGGTGCGATATATTCGACTGTTATACAGTTTATGACAGATTATTTTGTTATAGGTTTCAGAATAGCACTGCCGGTGTTTGCCACAACACTTCTTCTTAACTGTATTCTTGCTATACTTGCAAGGATAGCACCACAGATGAATATGTTCGTTGTTGGTATGCAGCTTAAGATATTTGTTGGAATATTTGTAATTCTTTTTACAATAGGTATGCTTCCAGCTGTTTCTAATTTCATACTGGAAGAAATTCAAAGCATATTTACAGCATTGGTAAGGGGTATGAGCTGATATGGAGAATGAACTTATATTAAGGCTGAACCTTCAGTTTTTTGCTAAAGATGGTCCCGGAGGGGAAAAGACAGAGCCGGCTACAAGTAAGAAGCTTAATGATGTAAGAAAAGAAGGACAGGTAGCTAAAAGTAAAGAGATAATAACAGCCATTTCTTTGATGTCATTGTTTATTATCCTAAAGATTTATGTTGGAAGACTTGGCACTGGATTTATAGATGTATTTAAGAATATATATGGGGCAATTGTAGTAATAGGCAATGACAGCGGTGATGGCTTATCCACCGGCTGGGCAGTAGCAACATTAAGACAGCTTGCAACAGAGGTTATTACGCTTGCAATTCCAATACTTCTTGTAGCTGTGATAATAGCGATACTTGGTAATGTGTTACAGCAGAAGTGGATGATAACAGCAAAGCCTATGCAGCCCAAATTAAGCAAGATTAGTCCGTTGAGTGGCTTTAAGAGAATGTTCTCTGTAAGACAGTTATTAGAGCTGCTAAAATCAATAGTGATGATTACAATTATAATTGCTGTTGTATATTCAACGATAAAAGATAAAATGAATGTTCTTCTTACATTCTATGATATTAGTCTTAATACAGCACTTTCAACAGTAGGAGATATAATTATAGGTCTTGGCATTAAGATAAGTGCGATATTTCTGATAGTCGGATTTGCTGACCTTGTGTATCAGAGACACAAGTTTAAGAATGATAATATGATGACTAAGCAGGAAGTTAAAGATGAATATAAGAATTCCGAGGGTGATCCTCAGGTTAAGGGACAGATCAGAAAGCGTATGCAGGAAGTATCAAGAAGAAGAATGATGCAGCAGCTTCCAGAGGCGGATGTAGTTATTACTAACCCAACACATTTTGCAGTCGCCCTTAAATACGAACCTAATGAGGGCAGGGCACCAGTAGTAATTGCCAAGGGTGCTGATTATCTTGCATTTCAGATAAAGGATAAAGCTAAGGAATATAATATTGCTATTGTGGAGAATAAACCACTAGCGAGAATTCTATATCATAATATAGATGTTGGTATGGAGATACCACCAGAATTATATCAGGCAGTTGCAGAAATTCTTGCCGCAGTTATGAAAACAAATAATAGATTATAATATAAATATGTGTTATTATTAATATTACAATATTGTGATATTAAGATATGAAAAGATATGGGAAGGAGAAATAAAGTGAAGCTAAAGAGAAATGACTTATTCATTGGAATATATATTCTTTCAGCAGTATTATTCTTTATTATTTCAATTCCTTCATGGTTACTTGATATTTTGCTTGCATTTAATATAATGGTGGCTTTAGTTATATTATTTAACTCATTGTTTGCTAAAGAAGTATTGGATATGGCATCATTCCCAACAATGCTCTTATTTACAACAATTTTTAGAATTTCTCTTAACGTATCATCAACTAAGATGATATTAAGAGATGGTTATGCAGGTCACGTGGTTTCTGTGTTTGGACAATTCGTAGGTGGTGGTAATCTTGTAATTGGTACCATCATATTCATAGTATTGATTATTGTACAGTTTATAGTTATCAATAAAGGTTCTGAGAGAGTATCAGAAGTAACAGCAAGATTTACTCTTGATGCTATGGCTGGTAAGCAGATGGCTATCGATTCAGATCTTAATACAGGTGCTATTACTGATAAGGAAGCAGCAGAAAGAAGAAAGAAGTTACAGCAGGAGAACAGCTTCTTTGGTTCTATGGATGGTGCTACCAAGTACGTTAAGGGAGATGCAACAGCAGGTCTTATTATCACAGCAATCAACCTTGTTGGTGGTATTGCAATGGGGATGCTCTATAATGGAATGTCCATTAATGATGCACTTTCTACATATTCAATCCTTACAATTGGTGATGGTCTTTGTTCACAGATACCTTCACTTCTTATATCTTTGTCAACAGGTATATTAGTTACTAAGGCATCAAGCGAGGGTGAACTTGGCGACGAGATGGTTGGACAGTTGTTCTCAATGGACAGGGTCCTTATTATGGTAGGTGCAGCACTTATATTATTAGGTGTAGGAACACCACTTCCATTTTACATATTCGTGCCACTTGGTGTAGCTCTTATTATCTATGGAAGAAAGTTAAAGGATAAGACAGGCGAGGCAACTATCGAGGAGATGGCAGAGGCAGAAGAAAATGAGGCTCAGGAAATCAGAAAGCCGGAAAATGTTGTTTCTTTGCTTAATGTAGACCCAATCGAATTAGAGTTTGGTTATGGTATTATACCTTTAGCCGATGTTAATCAGGGGGGCGATCTTCTTGACCGAGTTGTAATGATCAGACGACAGATAGCGCTTGAACTTGGTGCGGTAGTACCAATTATCAGATTAAGAGATAATATACAGCTTAATCCTAACCAGTATGTAATTAAGATTAAAGGCATACAGGTAAGTGAGGGCGAGATACTTTTTGACCATTATATGGCGATGAACCCGGGTTATGTAGAAGAAGAGATAACAGGTATTCCAACATTTGAACCATCTTTCCATCTTCCAGCTATATGGATTACTGAAAGCCAGAGAGAAAGAGCAGAATCTATGGGATATACTGTTGTTGACCCACCATCAATAATGGCTACACATCTTACTGAAGTAATAAGACAACATATTGCAGAACTTCTTACAAGACAGGATGTTCAGAATCTTATTAACAATATTAAAGATAATAACCAGGCACTTATTGATGAGCTTGTACCTAAGCTTATCGGTATTGGTGAGATACAGAAAGTGTTACAGAACCTTTTATCAGAAGGCATATCAATCAGGGATCTTGTAACTATATTTGAAACACTTGCTGATCATGCGGCAGTCACAAGAGATACAGATATATTAACTGAATATGTAAGACAGAGCCTTAAGCGTGCTATTTCTGGCAAGTATTTTCCACCTAACGAGGTTACTAATGTTATTACTCTTGACCCTAAGGTTGAACAGGAGATTATGGCGGCTGTTAAGAATACAGAACAGGGAGCTTATCTGTCACTTGACCCTGCCCGTACTAAAGCTATTATGGATTCTTTAGGTGAAGAATTAAAGAAGCTTGAAGATATGGGAAAGAATCCGATTGTTATAACTTCGCCTATAGTCAGATTGTATTTTAAGAAGTTAGCATATGATTACTATAAAGATATAATTGTGATTTCATATAATGAAGTGGAATCAAATGTTGAATTACAGTCAGTTGGGATGGTGACAGCATAATGATAGTTAAGAAATTTCAAGCGCCTACAGAAAGAGAGGCAATAATAAAAGCTCAGGAAGAATTAGGAAGCACAGCAGTTGTGCTTAATGTTAAGACAATTAAGCAGAGAGGCTTTGCAAAGCTTTTTAAGAAAGATGCTGTAGAAGTTACGGCAGCTCTTGAGGAAAAAGATTTTGTTGATGGAATTAACAAGTCAAGACCATCATTTGATAATACAATGAATAAAGAACAGATGATTAACAGAAGTATGGTTTCAACAGGAAGCCTTCCATCGATTAATCTTGTGGCTGATGATTCAGTTAATCTGTCGTCATCTTCGACGGCTTCTGCGATAGAGCAGAAGCTTGACTCGCTGCATGATCTTTTACAGAACCAGAGTTTTAATAAGCCGGCTGATGTGCAGGGAACAGTGTCTAATCCTTATTCAGGGGTGGCAGGCAGCGTAAGAAGCCTGTATAATGATGATACAGATATTAAGCCTGCATCATCTGATAATACTGAAAGACAGCAGGTTAAGCAGAGAGAAAATGCTAACTACAAATCATTACAGTTAATCTATAAGAAACTTATTGATAATGAAGTTGACAGCAGATATGCAGATGAAATTATTGGTGAGATTGAGAACTCATTAAAGAAAGAGTCTAACATAGACAGTATTCTTTCTGCTGTATACCAGAAGATTATATTAAAGCTTGGAAAGCCTAGGGCTATTACATTATCAGATAAGGCGAAGGTCGTATTCTTCATAGGGCCTACAGGAGTAGGAAAGACTACTACAATTGCCAAGATAGCTTCAAGCTTTAAGTTAGAGCATGAGGCAAAAGTTGCATTTATTACAGCAGATACATATAGAATAGCGGCTGTAGAGCAGCTTAATACATATGCTTCTATTATAGATTGTCCTGTAAGTGTTGTGTATTCTGTTGAGGATATGGATAAGAGCCTTACAGATTATAAGGATTATGACTTAATACTTATTGATACAGCAGGACGTTCGCATAAAGCAGACGACCAGATGGATGAATTAAAGTCATTTATAGAGCAGGCTGTCCAAAGAAAAGATGAGTTTGATTTTGAAAGCTATCTTACATTAAGTGTAACAACTAAATATAAAGATCTTAAGAGTATAGCGGACAAATATGATGATGTAGACTGGTCAATTATTTTTACTAAATTAGATGAAACTTGTTCACTTGGCAACATCCTTAATCTGAGAATGTTGACAGACAGACCACTTGCTTATACGACATCAGGACAGAATGTTCCTAATGACATTGAAGTAATCAATGAGCAGTGGATTGCCAAACAGCTTTTAGGAGGCGGCGAATGATGATGGATCAGGCAGAAAATCTGCGTAATATAATTAGACAACAAAATCAGAACAGCATTACCAATGCCAGAGTTATCGCTGTAACAAGCGGAAAGGGAGGTGTTGGCAAGTCTAATCTTTCGGTCAATCTTGCACTTGAATTTACAAGAATGGGCAAGAAAGTAATAATACTTGATGCAGATTTTGGTCTGGCTAATGTTGAAGTTATGTTCGGTGTTATACCAGAATATAACTTAAGCGACCTTATGTTTAAGGGCAAGGAGATTAAAGATATTATAACAGAAGGACCAGAGGGAGTTGGATTTATTTCTGGAGGTTCTGGGATAGCTAATCTTGTTAATCTTGACCAGGAACAGATTAAAAGACTGGTTAATAAGCTGTCAGACCTTGAGGCACTGGCAGATATAATAATAATAGATACAATATCACCTAGTGTTATGGAATTCCTGTTATCAAGTCCTGAGACAATCATAGTTACTACACCTGAACCGACATCTGTAACCGATTCATATGCACTTCTTAAAGCACTCAGTATGAATGAGAATTACAAGAGCGAAGAGTGTACAATAAGAATGGTAGCTAACAGAGTTGATTCAGAGAGTGAAGGAAAGAATCTTTATGACAAGCTTAATGCAGTTGTAACACAGTTCCTAGGGATTAATATGGAATATCTTGGAAGTGTTCCGCAGGATTCAACTGTAAGGAAGGCAGTTATGAAGCAGAAGCCTGTTACAATAGTATACCCTAATTCTTTTGCAGCCAGGCATTTTAGGTATATAGCTGAGGAATTGTTAGGAAATGAAGGGGATGCTCCAATGCATAAAAAGGGAATTAGAAGTTATTTTAAAAATGTATTTTCACGCAAGATGTAATTACTTTGTGAAGTGATAATCTATGTGTATGGAGGTGTCAGTAATGTTCAAACCACTTGTAATAGGAAGCAGAATGGAATTAGTGTCAAAGAAGTCACTAAGAAATAACGAAGAAAGAATAGTATATGCAAGCCAGATATTAGATTTTAATGATGACAGCATTGTGTGTGCTATGCCAATATATGAAGGACGTATTGTGCCACTTGAGGCAGGGAAAAGATTTGATGCATATTTCTATGTAGGAACTAAGATATTCAGAGCTGACTGCACTGCAATTGACAGAGGCAGGGATAACAATATCCATACAGTTACGATACAGCTAGATTCAGAACTTCTTAAGTTCCAGAGAAGAGAATATTTCAGACTCAGTTGTGTTCTTCCGGTGAGTGTGAAAAAGGTTATAACGCTCAATGTAAAAGCAGATGAAGAAGCTGTCACAAATACAAAGTCAGAAGAAAAGACTGCATGCAAAGAACAGGAAGATATAGATAACTGCAAGATTGTTGATATAAGCGGTGGTGGAATAAGACTTCAGTCAAAGAAGAAATATCAGAAGGATGATTATATGATGTTAGATTTTGACTTAGATATTGATGGTTCAATATCACATAAAAGCATTATTGGCAAGGTTGTAGAATCAAGAGCTAATGATAATGATGGAACATTATTTGCTAATAGACTTCAATTTGTCGATATTGACAGACTCGACAGAGAGGAGATTATTAAATATATATTTGGACAGCAAAGAAATATCTTAAAAAAGGAGTTGAGTAGTAATGGCTAAAAAAATATTGGTTATAGATGACTCTGCACTTATGAGAAGGGTAATATCTGATATAATCAACGAAAGCAATGAATACGAAGTTGCGGCTATTGCCAAGGATGGACTTGAGGGATTAGATATGATTGTTTCTAATCCTTACGAATACAGTGCAGTCATTCTTGATATCAATATGCCAAAGCTAAATGGATTGGAACTCCTGCAAAGATTACAGAAGGATCATATTGAACAGACTGTAATTGTAGTAAGTACTGTTGCCAGGGAAGGTGCTAAAGAGACTATTCAGGCTCTTGAATATGGAGCATTTGATTTTGTCACTAAGCCTGAGAATTATCTTGAAACTAAGAGCGTTGAATTCAAGAATAGAATATTCGAGATGCTCAATGTTGCAACTAATTCCAAGGCATCTATAAGACGTACATCAATGTCAAAGACAATAGCTCCGGTAAAGAAAGACTTAAAGAGCGGCAGAACTTTAACATCGGTCATAGCCCGTACAGAAAGAACAAGAAGTACAGGTATTACTCCAGCACCAGTAAGAACAGTTGTACATACACCAGCCAAGAAGGTTGATGGAAGTATGTTTACAAGTGTTAAGACTGGAAAGAAGAAGATTGTCGCACTTGCTTGTTCAACAGGAGGCCCTAAATCATTGCAGCAGGTTATACCTATGCTTCCGGCAAAGCTTGATGCAGGGGTAGTTCTTGTTCAGCATATGCCGGCAGGTTTTACAGCGTCACTTGCAGCAAGACTTAACGAGATGAGTGATATTAATGTTAAGGAAGCCGCAGATGGTGATGTAATAAAGAAAGGCTGGGTATATATAGCACCAGGTGGTAAGCACATACGAATTGAGAAGAAAGGAACTGACTCAGTTATAAAGTTAAGCACAGAACCACCAATAGAAGGCTTAAGACCGTGTGCTAATGTGATGTATGAATCACTTACATCAAGTAATTATGATGAGATTACATGTGTAGTCCTTACGGGTATGGGAGCAGATGGTACCAATGGTATTAAGGCTCTTAACAAGAATCATAAGAACATATATGTTATAGCTCAGGATGAAGAGACCAGTGTAGTATATGGAATGCCAAAGGCAATAGCTGGCACGGGACTGGTCAATGAAGTAGTTCCATTAAAGCCTTTAGATGATGCAATTTCAACAAACGTGGGGGTGTCTTAAAATGGATGTTAGCCAGTATTTAGAGATTTTTATTGATGAATCAAATGAACATTTACAGTCTCTTAGTGATCAGTTATTAATTCTTGAGAAAGAACCAGAGAATAGTGATACTATTAATGAAATATTCAGAGCAGCACATTCTTTAAAGGGTATGGCTGGTACTATGGGATATAAGAGAATGCAGAATCTTACACACGATATGGAAAATGTATTCTCAGAAGTACGTAATGGTAATATTAAAGTTACATCAGATATGTGTGATGTATTGTTCAAGTGCCTTGATGCACTTGAGAGTTATGTTTCCAATATCCAGAATACACAGGATGAAGGAACCGATGATAATGAACCTATAATAAAAGCACTTAATTCATTCATTGGCGGTAATGAAGTAGAGGAGAAGAAAGAAGCTTCAGCCAGCCAGCCAGCAGAAGAAGCAGCACAGGGAACAACATCTGAGCTTGTTTTTGCAGACTTTGAGATGAATGCAGTTAATGAAGCATTAAAGAAGGGTCTTGGAGTATATGAGATAGTAGTAACAGTTGATGAGAATTGTATACTTAAGGCAGCAAGGGCATTTCTTGTATTTAAGAATCTTGAAGGACATTGCGATGTTATCAAATCAGAGCCATCAACACAGGATATAGAAGATGAGAAGTTTGAGAAAGATTTCACAATAGTTGTTGTATCTCACGAAAGCCTTGATGAAGTAATATCTATTATTAAGAGTGTATCAGAGATTAAGACAGCAGAAGGAAAGGCAATAACAGTTCCATTTCAAGAAGTTAATGATGCACCAGCAGAAGAAGAGAAGAAGGAAGAAGTTAAGAAACAGCCAGCTGTTACAGAGCCAGCCAAGAAGGAAGAAGCTAAGAAGACAGCGGCTGCATCGCCAGCTAAGAAGGCGGCAACAGCTAATAACAAGGCTGTAAGTCATACAGTACGAGTTGATATAGATAAGCTTGATGTCCTTATGAACCTTGTCAGCGAGCTTATTATTGCTAAGAATGGTCTTGTATCAGCAAGTATTTCTTCAGACGAAGCAGCAACAACTAATAATCAGAAGTTTACAGAACAGATTGAATACCTTGAAAGAGTAACAACTAACCTTCACGAATCAGTTATGAAGGTACGAATGATGCCTATTGAAGGTGTAATCAGTAAGTTCCCTCGTATGATCAGAGATCTTAATAAGAAGCTCAATAAGAAAATGGAGCTTTATATCACTGGTGAAGAGACAGAGCTTGATAGAACTGTCCTTGATGAAATTGGTGATCCTATTATGCACCTTTTAAGAAATTCTGCTGACCATGGACTTGAAAGTGCTGAGGTAAGAGCAGAAAGAGGTAAGCCGGAAGTTGGTTCTATTTACCTTAATGCATTCCAGGAAGGTAATAATGTTGTTATCGAAGTATCTGATGATGGTAATGGTATAGATATAGAGAGAGTTAAGGCAAAGGCTGTCGAGAAGGGTACAGTTACTCAGGAACAGGCTGATACTATGACAGAGAAAGAAGCAATTGACCTCTTATTCAGACCAAGCTTTTCAACATCAGAGAAGATTACAGATGTATCAGGTCGAGGTGTTGGTCTTGATGTTGTTAAGTCTAAGATTGAAGCACTTGGTGGAGATGTAGAAGTTAAGACAAAGTATGGCGAAGGAAGTACATTCAGTATCAGACTTCCACTTACACTTGCTATTATTCAAGCTCTTATGGTTAAGCTTGGAGATGAGAAATATGCTATATCACTTGGTGCTATTGAAACAATTGAAGATGTTCCAGTAACTGATATCAAGTATATACATGCTAAAGAGGTAATCAACTTAAGAGGAAGCGTAATACCTCTTATAAGATTAAGAGATATTCTTGATGTTCCGGGTGAACAGGAAGAGTCAGATACAATTACAGTTGTAATTGTAAGAAAGGGTGACAAGCTCGCAGGTCTTGTTGTTGATAGTCTTATTGGTCAGATGGAAATCGTAATTAAGTCACTTGGCAAGTATATTAATATTAATAGAATGATAAGTGGAGCAACTATTCTTGGTGATGGTTCAGTAGCTTTAATTATCGATGCGAACACATTAGTATAGGAGGTGGCATTAGTTATGGAGAATGTTAATGCAATAGAAGAAAAGAAAGAAGAAGTTTCAACAACTGTACAGTATATAGTAGTTAAGATTGGTAATGAGCAGTATGGTATCAATATCAAATATATTGATAACATTGTAAGAAAGCAGGATATTACAAGAGTACCTAAGACTCAGCATTATTATAAGGGAGTAATCAATTTAAGAGGTGAGATTATCCCGGTAATGAGTGTAAGATTAAAGCTTGGCTTAGAAGATGATGTATACACAGATAAGACAAGATATATAATTGTCAAGGTTGAAGGTGCTACAATTGGTATTATTGTTGACGAGGTTAGAGAAGTTGTTACACTTAATAGTGATGACACAGAAAGTGTTAACCGTTCAGCAGGTGATGAAGTTACTAATAATTATATAAGTGCAATCGGAAAGCATGGCGGAGAGCTTATTTCATTGTTAGACATAGTCAGCCTTATTGTAGAGAATAAATAAAATATAAATGTTAGGAATTGAGGTTTAATATGTCAGACGTAGATTTAGAACAGCTCAATGATATGCAGTTAGATGTATTAAAGGAAATCGGTAACATAGGTGCAGGCAATGCTACAACAGCATTGTCTACAATGCTTAACGTAAAGATGGATATGTCTGTACCTAATGTTGCTTTAATACAGTTCAAGGATATATCAACAATTATAGGAAGTGAAGATCAGACTGTTGTTGGAATTCTTTTGGGATTAGAGGGCGATATCGATGGTATGATGTTATTCATATTTGATACTAAGTCGGCACATCACCTTGTTAACAGCCTTATGTTACAGAATGATGATGTTGTTGATGAGAGTGCAGATTTTACTGATATGGAAATGTCGGCATTGAATGAAATTGGTAATATAGCATCAGGTTCATATCTTACTGCTATATCATCACTTACAAAGCTTAATATTATAGCGACTGTTCCGCAGATGACTATAGATATGATTGGAGCACTTTTAAGTGTTCCGGCATCAGAATTTGGTAAGTATGGTGATAAGTTATTATTAATTCAGACACAGTTTGGCGAATTAGATTTTGTTAAAGGATATTTTCTTCTTATTCCAGAACTTGAATCATACGATAAGATTCTTCGTTCATTAGGAGTTATTAGCTGATAATATTCTTGGGATGAGAGTAACATTATGAATTTAGATGAGATGATAAAAGTGGGTATGGCAGATTTAAAAGTAGGTAAGTCACCAGATGTTTTAACAACTCTGGGACTTGGCTCTTGTGTAGGAGTTGCTATATATGATCCAGTTACTAAGATTAGTGGACTTCTGCACTGTATGCTGCCAGACAGTACACAGTTTAGAAATAATTCTAATAAAGCAAAATATGCAGACAGTGGAATAGATGAGCTTGTAGCCCAGATGCTAAAGTTAGGAGCAAGCAAAGTAAGGCTTGTTGCCAAGAATACTAACACCGCCACATTCAGAGTGGGTGAACGTCATGTGGCGGCTGTTAAGATGAAGTTATCTGAATTAAATATACGTTTATTATCAGAAGATTGCGGATTGAATTATGGACGTACAGTTGAATTTTATTCAGAGACGGGAGAATATGTAATAAAATCAGTTGGTAAGCCAAGAAAGGTTATATAAGCTTATGAAAAGATTTAGAAATGTTTCTGCTATAGTAACATTGCTTGCTGGATTTATTACTGCTGTTGTTATGATAATCAACAGGTATAGTCTTGTTTCATTCCTGTGGATTCTTATAGGGGTAATGGTGTGTTTTTATGCTGTGAGCAGAATTATATGTTTTATAGTAGACAGAAAGATTACCAAAGCAGAAGAACAGGAAGAAGCTGAAAGACTAGAGAAGGAAAAAGAGAGGCTTGAGGCCGAAGAAAAAGAGACCACGGAAGGCAAAAATGATGAATCTGACGCTATGAATGGTAATCAGAGAGCTAACAGATAATATACATTATTATTAAGTACGGGGGCATTCTTTGTATGGATGAAGCAGGAAGAAACAGGCTATGGGAAAAGTATATTGCAAGTCACGACAGCGAAATCCGTGAACAGCTCATAGTTGAATATGCACAGCTGGTTAAGCTTGTTGCAGGAAGAATGAATATGTATCTTGGCTATAATGTTGAATATGACGACCTTGTAGGATATGGTGTATTTGGTCTGATTGATGCAATAGACAAGTTCGATAGCGGTAAGAATGTCAAGTTTGAGACATATGCCAGTTTAAGGATAAGAGGTGCGATTCTTGACCAGATTCGTAAAATGGATTGGATTCCAAGGTCCTTAAGGCAGAAACAGAAGAAAATAGATGCTGCTATGGCTAAGATTGAGGCAGATAGCGGCAAAGTAGCAACAGATGATGAACTTGCGTTGGAATTAGGGATTTCAATGGATGAATTAAGCGATTGGCAAGGTCAGATGAAGTCTTCTAATCTTATATCATTGGATGAATATACAGAAGCTGGAAGTGAAGTCAAGATGGAGAGCGTGGGTAACTCACATTTTGAAGAACCAGAAGATGTAGTGGAGAAAGAAGAACTTAAGAAGAAGCTTGTACAGGCAATAGACCTTCTTACAGAGAAGGAGAGAAGTGTTATTGTGTTATACTATTATGAGGATATGACTCTTAAAGAGATAAGTATGACGCTTGATGTTTCTGAATCAAGGGTATCGCAGCTTCATACCAAGGCTCTCAGTAAAATGAAGAAAATAATGGGTGATTATATGTTTCCAGCGTAGACAAAAGCTGTAGTGCAGAAATATAGTGGCAAAAAGCAGAAAGTGAGTCATATATGATTAAAGAATGTATGTCAGGGTATTTTCAATTTTCATCAAAGGAAGATGGATTATATATTACAGTATATCCACCTAAGTCTGGTTATGGAGCAGCCAGCATTGATGATGTAATGTTTTATGTTGATAATAAGAATATAAGCTGTGATAGTGTAAAGCTTATGGAAGCTGTTAAGGCAGGTTCGGAGGCAGAGACAACTGTTAAGGTGTCAGAAGAAAGTCAGCTGGAATGTAGTGAATTTGCTGATTACAGAATAAGCAGTGATTGTATGAGGGTGGAAGCTTGTTTCTATCCTCCTTTTGAGAATGGTGGAATGTTAGATAAAGATGAGATTATAAGGGATTTACAGCATATCGGTGTTACTTATGGTGTGGATGAAGAAGTTATAGACTCGTTTTTAAAAGACAGGCATTACGGCAAAGCCTATACAGTGGCTAAAGGAACTGAGCCGGTAAGCGGCAGGGAAAGTTATGTTGAATATAAGTTCAATACAGAATTAAAGCCAAGACCAAAGGTGAACGAGGATGGCACAGTAGATTTCCATACATTAGAGAATGTTAATCATGTAACCAAGGGAGATACAGTTGCAGTTCTTCATCCAGAGTATGTTGGTGAAGCTGGAACAGATGTACTTAACAGAAGTGTTAATCCAGATAAGGTAAAGCACGTTGTGTTCAGATTTGGGCGTAATCTTGTAATATCGGAAGATGGCAAAGAATTAATTACACTGGTAAGCGGACATGTAGTACTTGAGTCTGATAAAGTGTTTGTATCTAATGTGCTTGAGCTTGTTGATGTAGATAACTCAACTGGTGATATAGATTACAATGGTGATGTCAATATTAAAGGAAATGTACTTGCAGGCTTTACTGTTAAGGCATCGGGCAATGTAGTAGTTACAGGTGTGGTTGAAGGTGCAACAGTAATAGCTGGTGGAGATATCACTTTAAACAGAGGAGTTCAGGGAATGAACAAGGCTGTTATAAAGGCAGGCGGTAAAATTGTATCTAAGTTCATAGAAAGCGTACAGCTTGTTGAGGCAGGCGGTAATATTGAAGCAGACTCTATTCTTCATAGCAAGGTAGTAGCTAAAGGTGTTATCAATGCCAATGGAAAGAATGGTCTTATAATAGGTGGCGATGTTAAATCAACAGTTATGATACAGGCAAAGACCATAGGTAATGAAATGGGTACAGCTACAGTTGTAGGAGTTGGTGTTGACCCTACAATGAAGAAGCGGATGGATGAGCTTAAGAAGGGCCTGAGTAAGATGGGGGATGAGAAAATCCAGCTTTCACAGCTTATGACAGCACTTAGAAAGAAACAGGATGCAGAAGGAACACTTAGTCCTGAGAAGCAGGAGATGCTCTCAAAGACTATGCGTAACCTTTTGGTTATGGATCAGCAGCTGGCTAAAGAAAAGAAAGAATACGAAGACATAAGATCCTGCATAGGTGAAGAAAAGAATGCTTGTATAAAGGTAAGCAACAGGGCTTATGTTGGTACTAAGCTTATGTTTGGTGATATATGTATGTTCCTGAAAGAAAAATATGATTATTGCCAGTTCAGAAAAGAAGGAGCTGAAATAAAGAGTCTGCCACTTTAATTATTAAGTGGTTAATTGTGATAAAGAGGTGTTGATATGATAGTAAGACCGATGGAATTTGGTATGATTCAACAGCAGAATACGGTATCACAAGTCAGACATAATGAAGATGTCAGACCTATGGTAGAACAGCAGACGACGGCGGTTCAGTTACAGAAAGATATCCACACAAGAGCTGAACAGGTGAATCATAAAGAAGACCCTAATAACAGACAGAAAAAGTTTGATGCTAAGGATAAAAGTGATAACGAGTATCAGTCTGGACATAAAGAAAGGAAAAATCAGACATCAGAAGACGGTAAAGTGTTTATTAAAGACTTGGAAGATATAGACTTTGACGTCAAAGTATGATTAATGGAGAGATAATGGGAACTGTAGCGATAGTTTTAATAGTTATAGGTATAATATGCGTTATAATAAGCATTATACTTGGAATAACTGATAATAAAGAACAGGCTGATACTGCTTCATATGTATCAGATTATGATTCGGCAAAGCAAGTGTCACAGGTATCAAAGGCTATAGATGACATAATTGAGAAGAAAATGCAGGATATAGAAGAAAAGACTGAGGCAAGTCTTGTTAAAATATCCAATACTAAGATTCTTGAAATGAATGAGTATGCAGACAATGTTCTAAAAGAAATCAATCGTAATCATAATGAAGTAATGTTTATGTATGATATGCTTAACGAGAAGGATAAAGAGATTAAGACTACAGTTAAGAGTGTCAATGCAACTAACACACAGGCAAGAGGAATGGGAACAGTAAGGGAAAGACTTATAAAGCTTGATGAAACACAGAAAGCACCACAGAGAATAAGTGTTGATGAATTTCCACTTGATGATAAGTTAGATAAGAATCAGAAGATTATGACCTTATATAATAATGGCTATAACGATATTGATATAGCTAAACGTTTAAAGTTTGGAGTTGGAGAGGTTCGTCTTGTTATCAAGTTATATGTTAATGCAGCAGGCGAATAAAAGTAATTACTGGTTAATGAGGTTAGTGTATAAAGTGATTAATACTGATTGTTATCAGGTGAAATTATGTTAGAATTAAGGAACAGGTGCATTATACAATGAAGTTAAGATATTATTTAAGCGGTCTTGGAAGCGGAATTATTATCGCAGTTCTTATTATGCTTATTGCTGACAAAGTTACAGCGGTTAATAATAATGTTAATGGTTCAAATGTCCCACAGGAGACGACTGGTTCTGTTATAGCCTATACAACACAATCGGATAAAGATAATGAAACAATACAGGCTGAAAGCACAGAACATTCAGAGAATAAGGGTAACGAAGATACAACATCAGCTGACACAGCAAAGAATTCGGTAGTAAAAGCGACGGATAGTTCTACTACAGCTACAACAAGGTATGTATCGGAGGAAGATAAGGTTATAGTTAATATCAATCCTAAGAATATAAAGGTTGCGGCTGATATATCAAAGATACTTAAGAATAAGGGTGTTATAGAAGATGCAGATGCTTTTACACAGTATATGGCAACTTATGGATATTCAAGAATAGTCCAGCAGGGCAACTTTGAATTGATTAAGGGTGATTCATATGAGAATATCGCAAGAATAATAACAAGAAGCGATGTAGATAATAATAATAACACACAGGCTGACTAAGATTATTTGGTCAGCCTGTATTTATCTTTGCTGTTTGTTTTTGTATAAAAAATGCTTGCAATTATTTAATGGTATTGATATAATACATTTCGTGTGAAAAAGCATGCAGGTGGATGGCATAGCGGGTGCCGTTGTACGCAGACGGTGGCTATACGGGATGTGTTGCATAATCCAGGAAGCCTGCAAAAGATAATTTAACCAATGGAGGTATTAAAATGAGCGTAATTTCAATGAAGCAGTTACTTGAAGCAGGTGTTCATTTCGGACATCAGACAAGAAGATGGAATCCTAAGATGGCTGAGTACATCTACACAGAAAGAAATGGTATCCATATCATCGATTTACAGAAGTCAGTAGGAAAGGTTGATGAAGCTTATAAGGCAGTTTCTGATATCGTTGCTGATGGTGGTACAATCCTTTTCGTAGGTACAAAGAAGCAGGCACAGGATGCAATCGCTAATGAAGCTACAAGATGTGGTATGTATTTCGTTAACGAAAGATGGTTAGGTGGTATGCTCACTAACTTCAAGACAATCCAGTCAAGAATTGCAAGACTTAAAGAAATCGAAACAATGCAGGAAGATGGAACATTTGATGTTCTTCCTAAGAAGGAAGTTATTAACTTAAAGAAGGAATTAGAAAAAATCAGAAAGATTAAAAAGAAACACATCTTCCT
>OGDB01000175.1_pt1 | contig 20869 bp, 31 predicted proteins | sample 1570361 | NCBI WGS metagenome assembly OGDB01 (sample SAMEA2582173, study PRJEB24529) | metagenome | biome: Human gut stool | place: China | collected 2011 | reverse complement strand
ACTGAAGAAGAACTCCGGCCGCAACAATCAGGGTAAGATCACTGTGAGACATCGCGGCGGCGGTTCCAGAAGAAAATACAGAGTAATTGATTTCAAGAGATACAAGGATGGCATTCCTGCAACCGTAATCGGTATCGAGTACGATCCTAACAGAACAGCAAACATCGCGCTGATCTGCTACGAAGACGGTACCAAGTCCTATATCCTCGCTCCCGAAGGTCTGACCGACGGAATGAAGGTTATGAACGGTGCAGAGGCCGAGGTCAGAGTAGGTAACTGCTTACCTCTGTCCGAGATCCCTGTAGGTACTCAGGTACACAACATTGAGTTATATCCCGGTAAGGGCGGCCAGCTGGTTCGTTCCGCCGGTAACAGCGCACAGCTGATGGCAAAAGAAGGTAAGTACGCTACTCTTCGTCTTCCCTCCGGTGAGATGAGAATGGTTCCCCTGGTTTGCCGTGCAACTGTTGGTGTTGTAGGTAACGTTGATCATAGCCTGGTTAAGATCGGTAAAGCCGGACGTAAGCGTCACATGGGCATCCGTCCCACCGTACGTGGTTCCGTCATGAACCCCAACGACCATCCTCATGGTGGTGGTGAAGGTAAGACCGGTATCGGTCGTCCCGGCCCCAGCACACCTTGGGGTAAACCTGCTCTTGGTCTGAAGACACGTAAATCTAAGAAGGCTTCCAACAAGCTGATCGTAAGAAGACGTGACGGCAGAGCAATCAAATAGTTAAGGAGGAAAGATCATGGCTAGATCACTGAAAAAAGGCCCTTTCGCAGACGCAAGCCTGTTAAAGAAAGTCGACGCTTTAAATGCATCAGGACAGAAGCAGGTTATTAAGACCTGGTCCCGTCGTTCTACAATTTTCCCTTCCTTCGTAGGACATACGATTGCTGTTCATGATGGTAGAAAGCATGTTCCCGTATACGTTACTGAGGATATGGTAGGCCACAAGCTCGGTGAGTTCGTTGCAACCAGAACCTTCAGAGGCCACGGCAAGGACGAGAAGAAATCCGGCGTCCGCTAAGTAGAATGATTTGAGAGAGGAGGTTTTTTAGCAATGGCTAAAGGACATAGAAGTCAGATCAAAAGAGCAAGAAATGCTAATAAAGATACAAGACCGTCTGCAAAATTATCTTACGCAAGAATTTCTGTTCAGAAAGCCTGCTACGTGTTAGATGTAATCCGCGGTAAAGATGTGCAGACAGCACTTGGTATCCTGACATACAACCCAAGATACGCTTCCACACTTATAGAGAAGTTATTAAAGTCAGCTGCTGCTAATGCAGAGAACAATAACGGTATGGACCCAAGCAAGTTATATGTAGAAGAATGCTACGCTAACAAGGGACCAACAATGAAGAGAGTCCATCCAAGAGCACAGGGTAGAGCTTATAGAATCGAAAAGAGAATGAGCCATATCACTGTAATATTAAATGAAAGATAATTGCATTTCCTAAAGAATAGAAAGGAGATTTTATGGGACAGAAAGTTAATCCTCATGGTTTAAGAGTCGGCGTTATCAAAGACTGGGACTCTAAGTGGTATGCAGAAGAAACTTTTGCAGATAACCTTGTAGAAGATTATAACATTAGAAAATTCCTTAAGAATAAGTTATATGCTGCAGGAATTTCAAAGATTGAAACAGAAAGAGCTTCAGATAGATTAAAGATTATCATTCACACAGCTAAGCCAGGTGTTGTTATTGGTAAGGGTGGTGCTGAAATAGAAGCACTCAAGAAGCAGGTTGAAAAGCTTACAAGTGCTAAGAGACTTAGCATTGATATTAAAGAAGTTAAGAGACCAGATAAGGATGCTCAGTTAGTAGCTGAGAACATCGCACAGCAGTTAGAGAATCGTATCTCTTTCAGAAGAGCTATGAAGTCTTGCATGGGAAGAACAATGAAGCAGGGTGCTAAGGGTATTAAGACATCTTGTTCAGGTCGTCTCGGCGGTGCTGATATGGCTCGTACAGAGTTCTATAGCGAAGGTACAATTCCTCTTCAGACACTTCGTGCAGATATCGATTACGGATTTGCAGAAGCTAACACAACTTATGGTAAAGTTGGTGTTAAGGTATGGATCTATGAAGGTGAGGTACTTCCAACAAAGACTAACAAGGAAGGGAGCGATAAGTAATGTTACTACCTAAGAGAGTTAAACATCGTAGACAGTTCCGTGGTTCTATGGCAGGTAAGGCAACAAGAGGTAACAGAATCACTAATGGTGAATATGGTATCGTTGCAACAGAACCATGCTGGATCAAGTCAAACCAGATAGAAGCAGCCCGTGTAGCTATGACAAGATACATTAAGCGTGGCGGTAAAGTATTTATAAAGATTTTCCCAGATAAGCCGGTAACAGGTAAGCCTATCGGTGTTCGTATGGGTAAAGGTAAAGGTAACTTAGAGTGCTGGGTAGCAGTAGTTAAACCTGGACGTGTTATGTTCGAGATTTCAGGTGTACCTGAAGAAACAGCAAGAGAAGCATTACGTCTTGCAACTCATAAACTTCCTTGCAAGTGCAAGATCGTTTCACGTGCAGACTTAGAAGGCGGTGATAACAGTGAAAATTAATAAGTATGTAGAAGATTTAAAGGCAAAATCAGCTGCAGAATTGAATGAAGAATTAGTAGCTGCTAAGAAGGAACTTTTCAATTTAAGATTCCAGAACGCAACAAATCAGTTAGATAACACTAGCAGAATTAAAGAAGTTAGAAAGAACATTGCTAGAATTCAGACTGTAATTGCTCAGAAGAATGCTTAAATTACATTTATAAATGTGTAAGTATTTCCTAAGAAAGGAGAATAACTGTGGAAGAGAGAAATTTAAGAAAAACTCGTACAGGTAAAGTTATCAGCAATAAGATGGATAAGACAATCGTTGTTGCTGTAGAAGATAACGTTAAGCATCCACTTTACAACAAGATTGTAAAGAGAACATACAAGTTAAAGGCTCACGATGAGAACAACGAATGTTTAATCGGTGACGTTGTTAAGGTAATGGAAACTAGACCTTTATCTAAGGATAAGAGATGGAGATTAGTTGAAATTATCAGCAGAGCTAAATAATTTTAACAATTTAGAATTAGAATTGATATTACTGAAAGGGGTAGTATTATGGTACAACAGGAAACCAGACTTAAGGTTGCCGATAACACAGGTGCTAAAGAAATTCTTTGCATCAGAGTTATGGGTGGATCTACAAGAAGATATGCAAATATCGGTGATGTGATTGTCGCTACTGTTAAAGAAGCAACACCAGGCGGCGTTGTTAAAAAGGGCGATGTTGTTAAGGCCGTTGTTGTTCGTTCTGTAAAGGGCGCACGTCGTAAAGATGGCTCATACATTAAATTTGATGAAAATGCTGCTGTAATCATCAAGGATGATCAGACTCCTAAGGGAACTCGTATCTTTGGACCAGTAGCTAGAGAGTTAAGAGAAAAGAAGTTTATGAAGATCGTTTCTCTTGCTCCAGAAGTATTATAGGAGGTACCACAATGTCAGCTGTAAGAATTAAAAAAGGTGATACTGTTAAGGTAATCGCAGGTAAAGACAAGGGCAAGACAGGCAAGGTTATGTCTGTAAATGCTAAGAACCATACAGCATTAGTTGAGGGCGTTAACATGGTAACAAAGCATGCTAAGCCAAGTGCAGCTAATCAGCAGGGTGGAATTCTCCACCAGGAAGCACCAATCGATATCTCTAACATCGCTTATGTAGTTAAGGGTGATAAGACATCTAAGATTGGTTATGACTTCAAGGATGGTAAGAAAGTTCGTGTTGCTAAGGCAACTGGCGAAGTTATCGATTAATAAAGGAAGGAGGCAATAATTTTGAGTAGACTTAGAGATTTATACGAAAACGAAATCACTAAAAAAATGACAGATAAGTTCGGTTACAAGAACCCAATGATGGTTCCAAAGATCGACAAGATCGTAATAAATATGGGTGTTGGTGAAGCTAAGGAAAATTCAAAGCTTCTCGATGCAGCAGTTAAAGAACTCGAGACTATTTCAGGTCAGAAGGTAGTTCTTACAAGAGCTAAGAATTCAATTGCTAACTTCAAGTTAAGAGAAGGTCAGGCAATCGGATGCAAGGTTACACTTCGTGGTGAGAAGATGTACGAATTCCTTGACAGACTTGTTAATCTTGCATTACCAAGAGTTCGTGACTTCAGAGGCGTAAGCGCTGAATCATTTGATGGAAGAGGTAACTATGCTTTAGGTATCAAAGAGCAGATTATCTTCCCAGAAATCGAATACGATAAGATTGACAAAGTAAGAGGTATGGATGTTATTATTGCAACAACAGCTCATACAGATGAAGAGGCACGTGAATTACTTAGAATGTTCAACATGCCTTTCAAGAATTAATTATAGGAGGTAAATTTTAATGGCTAAGACTTCAATGAAGGTTAAGCAGCAGAGAGCACCTAAGTTCTCTACAAGAGCTTATACACGTTGTACAATATGTGGTCGTCCACATTCTGTTTTAAGAAAGTACGGAATCTGCAGAATTTGCTTCCGTGAATTAGCTTACAAGGGTCAGATCCCAGGAGTTAAGAAGGCATCTTGGTAAGATGAATTGATAATTACAATATGTAATTAATCAACAGTGGTTTGCCACTATTACCTTGATATATATGCATTAACATAGTTATACGGCGTACTGCCGTATGCTATATATGCATGAACAATTGACGTAGTCCCGGTAAGGGAAACCAGTGAATTATTTAAGGAGGAACATTTAAAATGACAGATCCAATTGCAGATATGCTTACAAGAATTCGTAATGCAAACACAGCAAAGCACGACACAGTTGATATCCCATCTTCAAAGATGAAGCTTTCTATAGCTAAGATTCTTTTAGATGAAGGTTATATCAAGTCTTATGAGCTTGTTGAGAATGGTAATTTCAACGACATCCGTGTTACATTAAAGTACGGTGCTGATAAGAATGAAAAGATTATCTCAGGTCTCCAGAGAATTTCTAAGCCAGGTCTTAGAGTTTATGCTAGCAAGGATGAACTTCCAAGAGTTCTCGGTGGTCTTGGTGTTGCAATTATCTCAACAAACAAAGGTGTTGTAACAGATAAGGAAGCTAGAAAGCTGGGCGTTGGTGGAGAAGTTCTCTGCTTCGTTTGGTAATTTATAATAGATACTCACTCACAAAGAAAACACGTTCCTATTTTTAAAGTGTTTTCTTAATCAAAATTAGGAGGTGCACGGCATGTCACGTATAGGAAGAATGCCTATCGCTGTCCCAGCAGGTGTTACTGTTGAGATCGCAGAAAATAACAAAGTGACTGTAAAGGGTCCTAAGGGTACACTTGAAAGAGTTTTACCTGCTGAGATGGACATTAAGATGGAAGGTTCAGAAATCGTTGTTTCTAGACCTAACGACTTAAAGAAGATGAAGTCATTACACGGATTAACAAGAACATTAATTCATAATATGGTAATCGGTGTTACAGAAGGATATGAGAAGAAGCTTGAAATCAACGGTGTTGGTTACAGAGCTCAGAAGCAGGGTAAGAAGCTTGTATTAGCTTTAGGTTACTCTCATCCAGTCGAAATGGAAGATCCAGAAGGAATCGAAACAACTGTTGATGGTACTAACGTTATCATCGTAAAAGGTATTAGTAAAGAAAAAGTTGGCCAGTACGCAGCTGAAATCAGAGCTAAGAGAGCTCCAGAGCCATATAAGGGCAAGGGTATCAAGTACTCTGATGAAGTTATTAGACGTAAGGTTGGTAAGACTGGTAAGAAATAATTAAAGGAGTGAATACAAAATGGTTAGTAAGAAGTCAAGAACAGTAGTTCGTGAAAATAAACATAGAAAATTACGTAATCGTTTCAGCGGTACAGCAGAAAGACCACGTTTAGCTGTATTTAGAAGCAATAATCATATGTACGCTCAGATTATTGACGACACAGTTGGTAAGACACTTGTTTCTGCTTCAACACTTGATAAGGACGTAAAGGCAGAACTTGAAAAGACTAATAACGTTGAAGCTGCTACAGTAGTTGGTACAGTAGTTGCTAAGAAGGCATTAGAAAAAGGTATTACAACTGTCGTTTATGATAGAGGCGGATTTGTATATGAAGGTAAAGTAAAGGCATTAGCAGAGGCAGCAAGAGAAGCTGGCCTTGAATTCTAAGCGGAAGGGAGAAACAAACAGTATGAAACGTACAATAATTGATGCTAGCAATTTAGAATTAAGAGATAATGTAGTATCAATCAAGCGTGTAACAAAGGTTGTAAAGGGCGGACGTAACATGCGTTTTGCAGCTTTAGTTGTTGTTGGTGACGGCAACGGACATGTTGGCGCTGGTGTTGGTAAGGCAGCTGAAGTTCCTGAAGCTATCCGTAAGGGAAAAGAAGATGCCATTAAGCATTTAGTAGAAGTTCCTATGGACGAGAATTCATCAGTTCCACATGACTTCATCGGAAAGTTCGGAGGAGCAACAGTTCTTCTTAAGAAGGCTCCAGAAGGTACTGGTATCATCGCAGGTGGTCCAGCTCGTTCAGTACTTGAGCTTGCAGGTATTAAGAATATCCGTACAAAGTCACTTGGTTCTAATAACAAGCAGAATGCTGTATTAGCAACAATAGAAGGTCTTAAGTCTATGAAGACTCCAGAAGAAGTTGCAAGACTTCGTGGAAAGTCTGTTAGCGAGATCCTTGGCTAATTAACAAATAAACATTGATATAGTCGTTATTGACAGATGGAGGTTAAAATGGCTGATAAGAAGTTAAGAATAACTTTAGTTAAGTCTCCAATCAGTGCTGTTCCAAAGCATAGAAGAACTGTTGAAGCTATGGGTCTTACAAAGATGCATAAGACAGTAGAACTTCCAGACAATGCTGCAACAAGAGGACAGATTCAGCAGATTGGTTATATGTTAAAGGTAGAAGAAATTTAATTAATAAATCGGATAAGGAGGTGCAAAGATGGATTTATCTAATTTAAGCCCAGCAGAGGGCTCAGTAATGAGTGATAATTTCAGAAGAGGTCGTGGACATGGCTCAGGTAACGGCAAGACTGCTGGTAAGGGTCATAAGGGACAGAAAGCTCGTTCAGGAGCACCAAGACCAGGTTTCGAAGGTGGCCAGATGCCATTATATAGAAGAATTCCTAAGAGAGGTTTCACTAACAGAAACCGTAAGGAATTTGTTGCTATTAACATCAGCACATTAGAAAGATTTGATAATGGTGCAGAAGTTACAGTTGATACATTAATTGAATCAGGTATCGTTAAGAATCCTAAGGATGGTATCAAGATTCTTGCTAACGGTGAACTCACAAAGAAACTCAACGTTAAGGCTAACGCTTTCAGTGCTTCTGCAAAGGAAAAGATCGAAGCTCTTGGTGGTTCTTGCGAGGTGATCTAATATGTTAAAGACACTTGTAGGCGCTTTTAAGAACAAAGACATAAGAAAAAAGATTTTATATACTCTTATGATTCTTGTTATTGTTAGAGTAGGAAGTTTGCTTCCTATTCCAGGAGTAGATACAGAGTATTTCAGTAGCTTACTTAGTGGAATTAATACTGGTGATTTGAGCTATCTTAGCGCATTTACAGGAGGTTCATTCGAAAGAATGTCCCTCTTTGCGTTAAGCATAACGCCATATATTACTTCATCTATTATTATGCAGCTTCTTGCTATTGCAATTCCTAAGTTAGAGGAAATGCAAAAAGAAGGTGAAGATGGTAGAAAGAAGATTGCAGCAATTACAAGATATGTAACAATTGCTCTTGCTCTTATAGAGAGTATAGCTATGGCTGTAGGTTTTGGTAGATCTGGACTTATCAAGGGATATCAGGGCTTTAGTACATTACATTATATTGTAAGCATAATCGTAGTTGTTGCAGCACTTACAGCAGGTTCTGCAATGCTTATGTGGCTTGGTGAAAGAATTACTGAAAATGGTGTTGGTAATGGTATATCAATTGTACTTTTAATTAACATTATTTCTGGTATGCCAAGTGATTTTGCTACATTGTATAGCACATTTGTTGCACCTAGAACTATTGCAAAGGGTGTATTAGCAGCTGCAATTATTATTGCAATTCTTGTTGTAATGGTAGTTTTAGTATGCTTCTTACAGGATGGAGAGAGAAGAATTCCTGTTCAGTATTCACAGAAGGTTAGTGGCAGAAAGACATTTGGCGGACAGTCAACTAATATACCTTTAAAGGTTAATACTGCAGGTGTAATGCCTGTTATTTTCGCATCATCACTTATGCAGTTCCCTGTAATTATTGCACAGTTATTTGGAAAGTCATACGAATGGACCAGATATTTAAGCTCTTCATACTGGTGCAGAATATCAGCACCTAAGTATTCTATCGGGTTAATATTGTATATTGTATTGCTTATAATATTTGCATACTTCTATACATCAATTACATTTAATCCAATTGAAGTAGCTGATAACTTAAAGAAAGCTGGTGGAGTTATCCCTGGTATAACACCTGGTAAGTCTACTAGTGATTATCTTAATAATATATTAAACTACATCGTATTCGTAGGTGCAGTTGGATTACTCATCATCGCATTAATACCTATTATGTGTACAGGGTTCTTTAATGCAAGCGTTTCATTTGGTGGAACATCAGTAATCATCATCGTTGGTGTTGTACTTGAAACATTAAAGCAGATTGAATCGCAGATGGTTAATCGTTATTATAAAGGATTCTTAAGCGAATAGCTTATAAGTATTAGATGACTTGCCTGACAGTAATGTTGGGCGAGTCCTTTGTATATAAAAAAGAAATGAGGTAAACATATGAAGATTATTATGTTAGGAGCTCCTGGAGCTGGTAAGGGAACACAGGCAAAGAAAATAGCTGAAAAATACTCAATTCCTCATATTTCAACAGGAGATATTTTCAGAGCAAATATCAAGAATAATACAGAACTTGGCAAGAAAGCTAAGACATATATGGACAAGGGTGAGCTTGTACCAGACGAATTAGTTGTAGACCTTATAATGGATAGATTTAAGGAAGCTGACTGTGCTAATGGATATGTATTAGATGGTTTCCCAAGAACAATACCTCAGGCAGAAGCACTTGATAAGGCACTTGCTGCTAATAATGAAACAGTAGACTACGCTATTAACGTAGAAGTTCCAGACGAAAATATTATCAATAGAATGTCAGGAAGAAGAGCTTGCGTTGGTTGTGGTGCAACATACCATATCGAGTTCAATCCTACTAAGGTTGAAGGCATATGTGATGCTTGTGGTGAAAAGCTTATATTAAGAGATGATGATAAGCCAGAAACAGTTAAGAACAGATTATCTGTATATCATGAGCAGACACAGCCATTGATTGATTACTATTCAAAGAAAGGTGTATTAGCTGAGGTTGATGGTACACAGTCAATGGAAAATGTATTTAATGCAATTGTTGATGTTTTAGGAAAGTAGGCTGAATATGTCTGTAACAGTTAAATCACAACGCGAAATCGAATTAATGAGAGAAGCTGGTAAGATACTTGGTACAGTCCTTAATGAACTTGAAAAGGAATGTAAACCGGGTGTTACAACTTATCATATTAATAAGATTGGTGAGGAAATGATAAAAAGCTACGGATGTATTCCTTCATTTAAGGGATATCAGGGGTATCCAGCCGCAATATGTGTATCAGTTAATGACGAGATAGTACACGGAATTCCATCAAAGAAGCGTGTACTAAAAGAAGGTGACATAGTAAGCCTTGATGCAGGAGTGATACACAAGGGTTATCATTCTGATGCCGCAAGAACTTACGGTATTGGAAAGATAAGCGATGAAGCGGCTAAATTGATAGAAGTGACAAGACAAAGTTTCTTCGAGGGTATTAAATATGCCAAAGAAGGATGCCACTTATATGAAATCTCCAATGCAATTGCACAATATAATGAGTCGTTTGGATATGGAGTTATCAGAGATCTTGTAGGTCACGGAATAGGAACAGAACTTCACGAAGAACCAGAGATACCTAATTTCAGACAGGACAGAAGAGGTATCAGGCTTTATGAGGGGATGACACTTGCGATTGAACCTATGGTATCAGCAGGCGATTATAAAGTCAGATGGTTAGATGATAACTGGACAGCATCAACATTTGACCATTCATTATCAGCACATTATGAGAATACTGTGCTTGTAACGAAAGCTGGACCAGAAATACTATCATTAGTAGAATAACTGATAATGGAGGGCAGGATTTGAATAATTATATAGGATATTTTGCTACATCATTAGCAGGACACGATAAGGGATTAACATATGTTATTACAGGTGTTGATAATGAATATGTATATGTAACTGATGGCAGGCTCAGGCAGGTTGATGAGCCTAAAAAGAAAAAGTTAAAACATATTCAGCTTATCAAAATATGTGACGATACAATAAAAGACAAGATAAGTCGTAATATTAAGCTGACCAATGAAGATATTAAACTTGCAATTAAGAAGTATAATAACCGGTAAAGCAAACAGAGATTTAATAATAAGGAGGCAAATATGTCAAAGGCAGATGTAATAGAAATCGAAGGAAAATTTGTTTAGAAGTTACCTAATGCATTTTTTAAGGTTGAACTTGAGAATGGACATCAGATACTTGCAACTATCAGTGGAAAGTTAAGAATGAACTTTATCAGAATTCTTCCAGGCGATAAGGTAACAATAGAGCTTTCTCCATATGACCTTACTAAGGGAAGAATTATCTGGAGAGATAAGTAATTATTTCAAAAAACATCTAAAAATATATAATATTTTTGTGCAAATTTTTTTGTTTTAAATTGCAATTTTAACTTGCATTTAAAAATATGACTATGCTATAATAGTCAACGAACTTGTCTGAAAGGAGGCTTTTGCAGTGAAGGTTAGATCATCAGTTAAACCAATTTGTGAAAAATGCAAAGTCATTAAGAGAAAGGGTAGAATCATGATTATTTGTGAGAACCCTAAGCACAAGCAGAGACAGGGTTAATCCTTATGGAGAGAAGTAGCTGATACTTCTCATGTTTGTGCGTTATGATATCGATATCACTAGTTGATGTCATAACATTGATGTTTGTTCTATTAATCACTATGATAGACAGACAATGTAGTTTTGCGGCTGCAGCGATGAACCACCCGGCTAAGTTGTAAGGTGGACATTGCTATTTTATATAGTAGTTGTTATGGCAACGCACACATTTCAGACGGCAGGCAACTGACGGGCTGCGTATGTATAATCACTACACGGTAATTTATTAATAACATATATATTTGATTAACGGAGGTTAAAGAACACATGGCTCGTATTTCAGGTGTAGACTTACCAAGAGAAAAACGTATCGAAATCGGACTTACTTATGTTTATGGTATTGGACGAGTTAGAGCAACTAAGATTCTTGCAGAGGCTGGTGTTAATCCAGATACTCGTGTTAAGGATTTAACAGATGAAGAAGTTGCAAAGATCGCTAAAGTTATAGATGCAGATCCAGAGCATTTAGTAGAAGGTGACTTAAGAAGAGAAGTTGCCATGAACATCAAGAGATTAAAGGAAATCGGATGTTATAGAGGAATTCGTCATAGAAAGGGTCTTCCAGTTAGAGGTCAGAAGACTAAGACTAATGCAAGAACTTGCAAGGGACCTAAGAAGACAGTAGCTAATAAGAAGAAATAATAATTGTTAAATTGTTAAACTCACAGGAGGTTATTTATCATGGCTCAGAAAGTTACAAAAAAAGTGACAAAGAAGCGTGTTAAGAAGAACGTTGAAAGAGGACAGGCACATATTCAGTCATCTTTCAATAATACAATCGTTACTTTAACAGATGCAGAAGGTAATGCTTTATCTTGGGCATCAGCAGGTGGACTCGGATTCAGAGGATCTAAGAAGTCTACTCCATATGCAGCACAGATGGCAGCAGAGACAGCAACAAAGGCTGCTTTAGTTCACGGATTAAAGTCTGTAGACGTTATGGTTAAGGGACCAGGTTCAGGTAGAGAGGCAGCTATTCGTGCCCTTTCAGCTTGTGGTCTCGAAGTTACAAGTATTAAGGATGTTACACCAGTTCCACATAACGGTTGTCGTCCACCAAAGCGTAGAAGAGTTTAATTTAGGGAGGTAAGATTACAATGGCAGTTAATAGAACACCTGTGCTCAAGAGATGTAGATCTCTTGATTTAGATCCTTTATATTTAGGAATAGATAAGAAGTCTAGAAGAAAGGCTAAGAATGCTGGAAGAAAGATCAGCGAATACGGATTACAGCTTCGCGAAAAGCAGAAGGCTAAGTTCATCTATGGCGTATTAGAGAAGCCTTTCAGAAATTATTATAAGAAGGCTGAGAAGCAGAAGGGTATGACTGGTGAGAACCTTATGATTACTCTTGAACTCAGACTTGATAATGTTATCTTCAGATTAGGTTTTGCTAGAACAAGAAAAGAAGCAAGACAGATCGTAGACCACAAGCATGTACTTGTTAATGGCAAGTGTGTAAACATCCCTTCATACTTAGTTAAGGCTGGAGATGTTATTGAAATCAGAGAAAAGTCAAAGTCTTGTGCTAGATACAAGGAAGTACTTGAAGCTACTAACGGAAGATTAGTTCCAGAGTGGTTAGAGTCTGACAAGGAAGCACTTAAGGGTACTGTTAAGTCATTACCTACAAGAGAAGCTATTGACGTTCCTGTAAACGAGATGCTTATCGTCGAGTTATATTCTAAGTAATCCATTAATTAAATGTTTAGACGTTTCAGTTTGCAGGTTGCTTGTGGACAGATACGTTTATATAAGACAACAGAATGCTATATATGCGTTCTGTTGTCTTATGGATAGAAGGAATAAACTTATTAAAACCCATAAAAGGAGGGGCTATACATGGTTGATGCAGATTTTAATTTCAAGATGCCAAAGATTGAGATGACTGAGCAGTCAGAAGATGGAAAGTATGGTAGATTTGTCGTTGAACCGCTCGAAAGAGGTTATGGACTTACTCTTGGTAATTCTTTAAGAAGAATTATGCTTTCTTCATTAGTTGGTACAGCAGTAAGCAGTATCAAGATTGAGGGCGTTCTTCATGAATTCAGCTCAATTCCTGGTGTTAAGGAAGATGTTACTGAGATAGTGATGAACATCAAGCAGTTATCAATCAAGAACAATGGTAATTCCGTTGAGCCTAAGGAAGCTCATATTGAGTTCGTAGGCGAGGGTGTAGTTAGAGCATCTGATATTCAGGTAGACCCTGATATAGAGATTATTAACCCAGATCTTGTTATTGCACATCTTAATGGTGCAGACAGCAAGTTAATTATGGAACTTACAATCACTAACGGACGTGGTTATGTAAGTTCAGAAAGAAATAAAAAAGAAGACCAGCCAGTTGGCGTTATCGCTGTAGATTCAATCTACACACCAGTAGAGAGAGTTAATATGGCTGTTCAGAATACACGAGTAGGTCAGGATACAGATTTTGACAAGCTTACACTTGATATATTTACTAATGGAACAATAGCTCCAGATGAGGCATTAAGCCTTGCAGCTAAGGTTCTTAGTGAGCATCTTAAGGGCTTCATTAACCTTTCAGAGAATGCTGCTAACGCAGAGATTATGGTTGAACAGCAGGTTGATGAGTCAACTAAAGTTCTTTCAATGAGTATTGAAGACCTTGAATTATCAGTTCGTTCATCTAACTGTCTTAGAAGAGCAGGTATCAACACTGTTGAAGAACTCTGCAATAAGACACCAGATGATATGATTAAGGTTAGAAACCTTGGTAAGAAGTCTTTAGATGAGGTGCTTTTAAAGCTTAAGCAGTTAAATTTACATCTTAGATCTAGTGAAGACTAAAAATTAAAGCGTAATATTAGAGTTTGTAGAAAAAACATCTATACAGTAAGACCATATGCGCGTGTATAGACGTTACAAATGGAGGTTAAATCAATGGCAAAGTATAGAAAGCTTGGTAGAACATCAAGCCAGAGAAAGGCTTTATTAAGAAGCCAGGTAACAGCTTTAATCGAGAATGGTAAGATTGTTACAACAGAAGCAAGAGCTAAGGAAGTTCGTAAGCAGGCTGAAAAGCTTATTACACTTGCAGTTAAGGAAAAGGACAACTACGAAACAGTTACAGTATCTGCTAAGGTTGCAAAGAAGGATGCTGATGGCAAGAGAGTTAAGGAAGTTGTTGATGGCAAGAAGGTTACTGTATATGAAACAGTAGAGAAGGAAATCAAGAAGGATCTCCCTTCAAAGCTTCACGCTAGAAAGCAGATGGATAAGGTTCTTTACAAGGTAACAGAAGTTCCTGCTGATGCTGCTGGAAAGAAGAAGAATACTAAGACTGTTGACCTTACTAATAAGTTATTTGACGAAATCGCACCTAAGTATGCTGACCGTAAGGGGGGCTACACAAGAATCGTTAAGATTGGCTTAAGAAAAGGTGATGCAGCAATGGAAGTTCTTCTTGAATTAGTATAATTACATCATTGCGTATTATTAGCGGATATGGGGTAACTCATATCCGCTTTTTTAAGGTTGAATTACATATTAGAAAGTTTTGTATTTTTTCACGTTATTTCAATGAATTTAGTATATAAAATTGATTTTTATAAAGTTATATAGTAATATGCAATTATTTGAAAGAAAGAATAAAAATGTATCATTACAGGGGAATTATCTGTGAAGATATAATATCAGCAAGTATGTCCGGAAATGTCTGGAGTACTGGAACAGGAGACTGTTATGGGAATAGTAGAAGCGAAGAATTTGACATTTGAATATATAAGACGAGATGAAGAGGGTAATGTTGAGGGAATAACTACAGCAGTTGATAATGTAAATATAGATATTAAAGCAGGAGATTTTGTTGCAGTGCTTGGACACAATGGTTCAGGCAAATCAACATTTGCCAAGCATCTTAATGCCCTTGTTATGCCGACAGAGGGAACAGTGTATGTCGATGGAATGGATACTAAGGACAGCGGCAATACACTTTCAATAAGACAGACAGCAGGAATGGTATTTCAGAATCCGGATAATCAGATAGTTGGTACACTTGTAGATGAAGAGGTAGGATTTGGACCAGAGAATATAGGAGTTCCAACAGAAGAAATATGGGAAAGAGTAGAAAAAAGCCTTAAGGCGGTTGGAATGTATCAGTTTCGTAGTGCTTCTCCTAATAAGCTTTCAGGTGGACAGAAACAGCGTGTCGCAATAGCAGGCATAGTAGCTATGAAACCTAAATGTATCGTGTTAGACGAGCCTACAGCAATGCTTGATCCTCTTGGAAGAAAAGAAGTATTAAATGTTCTTCACGAGCTTAACAGAAAAGAAAATGTTACTATAATACTTATAACGCATTATATGGAAGAAGTAATAGATGCAGATTATGTGTATGTAATGGATGGTGGAAAGCTTGTAATGGACGGAACTCCAAGGCAGATATTCACACAGGTTGAGATGTTAAAGAGTATGAGGCTCGATGTGCCACAAGTGACGGAACTTGCTTATGAATTAAAAAAGGCAGGTCTTCCTATTAAAGATGGCATAATAAGAAATGAAGAATTAGTGGAAGAATTAAAAAGACTGGATAAATAAAAATGATGTTACTGCCAGTGGGCAGAATGTACATTAGAATGGAGAGTGCAATGTCAATAATTGTTGATAAAATCAGTTATGTATACGAAGCAGGAACAGGCTTTGAAAGACGAGCTCTGGACAATGTGTCGTGTGCAATTAATGACGGAGAATTTGTAGGTCTTATAGGACATACGGGTTCTGGTAAGTCCACATTTATCCAGCACCTTAATGGGCTGCTTAAGGCGACAGAGGGACATATATATTTTAATGGACAAGATATATATGATGCTGGATTTAATATGAAAGAATTAAGAAGCAAGGTCGGACTGGTATTCCAGTATCCGGAACACCAGCTTTTTGAAACAGACATATTTAAAGATGTGTGCTTTGGACCTAAGAATTTAGGTTTATCAAGACAGGAATACGAGCTTAGAGCCTTTGAGAGCTTAAGACTTGTCGGGCTTGATGAGAATCTTTATTATCAGTCGCCATTTGATTTGTCAGGCGGACAGAAGAGGAGAGTTGCAATAGCCGGCGTGCTTGCTATGAAGCCGGAGGTTCTTATATTAGACGAACCAACAGCAGGACTTGACCCTAAAGGAAGGGATGACATTTTAGACTGCCTTAAATACTTAAGGGAAGAAACTGGAATTACTGTAATCCTGGTATCTCACAGTATGGAAGATGTAGCCAAATATGTTGACAGAATTATGGTTATGGATGATGGCGTATTAAAATATGATGATACACCACAAAATGTATTCAGACATTACAGACAGTTAGAGCAGATAGGACTTGCAGCACCACAGGTTACTTATATAATGAATGACCTTATAAGGGCTGGAATAAATGTAAATCCAGATGCAATAACAATTGCGGAAGCAAAAGAAAGTATTCTGTCACATTTTAAGCGTAATGCAAAGGCGTAGCGGTAATATTAACAGGCAGGAATGGAGATTGTATGATTAGAGATATAACAATTGGACAATATTATAAAGCTGATTCTGTCATTCACAGATTAGACCCAAGAGTTAAGCTTATGGGTACTCTTATCTTTATAATTTCGTTGTTTATGGGAATGAATATATGGATATATGCTGTTGTCACGGTAGCATTGGCGGTAGTTATTAAAATGTCCAGAATTCCTCTCAAATTTATGGTTAGAGGACTTAAATCAATAGTAATACTGATTATTATAAGTGCGGTGTTTAACCTGTTTCTGACACCGGGAGACGTGCTTATACAGATATGGAAGCTGACAATAACTTATCAGGGTCTTAAAATGGCTATATTTATGGTTGTAAGGCTTATATATCTTATTGTAGGCACATCATTGATGACACTTACTACAACGCCTAATAACTTAACAGACGGTCTTGAGAAGGGGCTTGGATTTCTTAAAGTTATCAAAGTACCAGTTCACGAGATAGCGATGATGATGTCGATAGCATTAAGATTCATACCAATACTTATAGAAGAAACTGATAAGATTATGAAAGCACAGATGGCAAGAGGTGCGGATTTTGAGAATGGAAGTATTATAAGGAGAGCCAAAGCAATGGTTCCAATACTTGTTCCGTTATTTGTGTCAGCCTTCAGAAGAGCCAATGAGCTTGCAATGGCTATGGAAGCAAGATGTTATCACGGTTCAGAGGGCAGGACAAAGATGAAGCCTTTAAAATATGAAAAGAGAGACAGAATTGCCTATATCAGTATGGTTCTGTACCTTGGAGTTATTATCATTGTCAAGATTATAGCTGCATAGTAAGTCGCTAAAAGGGGCTGTAGCACGAAGCATTATTTATATAGTAGGAAGTCAGGAAATGTTGTATTAACCTGCGTATTATATAGATTATGTCTGAGGCGGCAGTCCCTTTTATGTTAAGAAGTGAGGAATTAGAGAGAAGTGTGCAGAAAGATTAATGACAAGTATGTAAAGAGATTAGAGATAGGTGTGCAGAAAGATTAATGACAAGTATGTAAAGAGATTAGAGAGAAGTACGCGGAAGGATTAATGACAAGTAAATGAAGATATTAATAGGAAGAGTATGTATCTATTAATAATAAGTGTGTAAAAAATTAAGGAGGAGTGAATGAAAAGAATAAGATTAATGGTTGCATATGATGGTACGAATTATTCGGGCTGGCAGATACAGCCTAACACACCGACAATTGAGAAAAAGCTTGATGAAGCTATATACGCGCTTACAGGTGAAAATGTCCATGTAACAGGTGCAAGCAGAACCGATGCAGGAGTTCACGCATTAGGAAATGTCGCTGTATTTGATACTGCTTCAAGCATACCAGCAGACAAGTTCACATATGCACTTAACAGGTACCTTCCTGAAGATATAATAATACAGCAGTCAGATGAGGTAGAATCTGATTTTCATCCAAGACACTGTGATACAAGAAAGACATATTGCTACAGTATATTAAATACGGAGTTTGGACTTCCTAAGAAACGTAACTATACATGGAATGTACCAGGGAATATTGATATTTCTAAAATGCAGGAGGCGGCAGAGTATCTTGTAGGAGAACACGATTTTAAAAGCTTCTGTTGTGTGCGTACACAGACAGAAACAACCGTAAGGACAATATATTCGCTTGATGTAGATAGAAAAGGTGATGAAATATTAATAACAGTTACAGGTAATGGATTCTTATATAATATGGTAAGAATAATAGCAGGAACGCTTATACAGGTAGGAAAAGGGAAATTTAATCCAGAGTATGTAAAGGAAATGCTTGATGCAAAGGACAGGACACAGGCAGGTCAGACAGCACCACCGCAGGGACTTACGCTTATGAGAATAGAGTATCTGTAATTCTTGATATTTGTAATTGTGATAATCTAATACATAGTTTATATTTTTAACTCAGGCTGTTGATAAATATATTGCAGAATAAAATCTTTGTGGATAATTTCCTCAAAATCATATGGTAAAAATACATTTTCTGATTGACACACAAGGCTGTGTGTTATATAATTCTTTAATGTGGCGTGATAAGTGCGCCTTGACATAAGTTAATCAGAATTAGGTGTTTCACCATATGCCCCGGAGAAGCATTTAATATATATTAACATTTATTTAATTAGAACAATTAATTATGCATTTAAGCAATATTTAGGAGGAAAACTAATGAGTACTTATATGGCTAGTGCATCTAACATCGAAAGAAAATGGTATGTTGTAGATGCTGCAGATTATACATTAGGTCGTTTAGCATCACAGGTTGCTGCTGTATTAAGAGGTAAGAATAAGCCTACTTATACACCATTCCTTGACTGTGGTGACAACGTTATCGTAATCAACGCTGAAAAGATTAAGGTTACAGGTAAGAAGTTAGATCAGAAGATTTACTACAATCACTCAGATTATGTAGGTGGTATGAAAGAAACAACTCTTAAGGAGATGATGGAAAAGCATCCAGAAAGAGTTATTGAACTTGCTGTTAAGGGTATGCTTCCAAAGGGACCTTTAGGAAGACAGATGTACACAAAGCTTCATGTATATGCAGGTCCAGATCATGAACAGGCAGCTCAGAAGCCAGAAGTTTTAAAGTTTTAATTAAAGGACATATCATAAGGAGGAATTAACAGTGGCTAAGAAAGCAAACGGAAAGTTCTACGGAACAGGTAGAAGAAAAAGCAGTATTGCTAGAGTATATTTAGTACCAGGTACAGGTAAAATCACAATCAATAAAAGAGATATCGACGAATATTTCGGATTAGATACATTAAAAGTTATCGTTCGTCAGCCATTAGTAGCTACAGAGACATCTGATAAATTTGATGTTTTAGTAAACGTGAAAGGTGGCGGATACACAGGTCAGGCTGGTGCTATCAGACACGGTATCTCAAGAGCTCTTCTTCAGGTTGATTCAGAAGAATACCGTCCATCACTTAAGAAGGCTGGTTTCTTAACAAGAGATCCAAGAATGAAGGAAAGAAAGAAGTACGGTTTAAAGGCAGCTCGTCGTGCTCCTCAGTTCTCAAAGAGATAATAAGAAGAAAATTGATATTTCAAAAAGCCCCGAAAAATCGGGGCTTTCTTTATGTCAAAAATATAAAAATAAGTATTTTTTGAATAGTAGCCACATTGTAGACACACAGTAGCCACACCAAAAAATAAAAATCAATTTTTTAATATATAACAATATAAAAAAGTCATATTATTAATGAGCAAAAACAATAAAACTTTTATTTTTTCAAATGTATGTATTTGATAGTTCCAAATCTATCACTTACATACTTTTTTTCATATTCAAAATTATTATTATGTTGTGTCAATAATTGTTCAGTTAAATCATTATTTGTTTCAAATGTATTTGTAATTATTGGCAAATCCAAATTTTGATGTTAGGTATCCACAGATATACAAAATGTTAGATGCAGCTTATAAAACAGACGGGTCACCTAAAGAGTGGTATGGGAATAGTATTGTGAGAGAAACTGGTATGTATAATGGACAGGAGATTTAGAATAATTTTATAAGTGGCATTGTTATTTATATGTTAATTTGGTTTAATTGCATTTCAGGATTGATTTCTGGAGTGCTTTTATAATATATATTTGTTTATTATCTTATATTTATGATGCTAAATAGAGTCATTGACGAATAATTGCAAAAATAAAATATAATACAAAAAAAGTAATAGAGTCTATTGAAAAAAGCCTTGAATAGTGTTATCCTAACTATAAGAATTATATTAGGAGGTATTTTATGGCACTTGTTATGGCTTTTTCGTATGATTCAAGACCAATCCAGACTATATTGAATCAAATTAGGAATATAAATAAAAGAGACGGTATTGATCTTCAACCTGATTATCAAAGGGGATATATATGGAGTTCGGATTTTAAAGATAAATTATTATATAGTATCATTAAAAGCTATCCTATTGGAAATGTGAGTTTAAGAGTACGTACTGAAAAAAATGAAAAAGGAGCTATGCAAGAGGTTGTAGATGGACAACAAAGATTGACTACAATATATAAATTCATTGAAAATGAGTATGTTATTCAAAGTGATATATCTAAAGATATTATAGAATACATTATAGAATATATGGGGGAAGATACGGATGAAAAATTAAATAGGTTAAAAAAAAGAATATACAATAATAATAATTTTTTTTTCATATTAGAATATATGAGAAACAGGAGGCATCTATGAAGAACAAATTAAATTTACCAGAGTTAGAATCAAAAAAAGTATTTGCATATTTTGAAAAATTAGCGGAGATTCCGCATGGCTCAAGAAACACAAAACAGATCAGTGATTA
>OGDB01000161.1_pt1 | contig 22336 bp, 15 predicted proteins | sample 1570361 | NCBI WGS metagenome assembly OGDB01 (sample SAMEA2582173, study PRJEB24529) | metagenome | biome: Human gut stool | place: China | collected 2011 | reverse complement strand
CAGCACATGCGATTGAGGAGGCCAGGGTGCTTCCGTTGTAGGTTATCTCGAATTTACCGGTAGTTGTAGTCTTTTCAATCTCATGGCAGATTCTGCTCATAGTCTTAACTGCTTCTACAGGGTAGTCGCCGGCAGCACTCTCACCTGAGAGCATTACGGCTGATGTCTGGTCAAAGATTGCATTCGCAACATCATTGACCTCTGCACGGGTAGGGCGGGGATTATGAGTCATGCTCTCAAGCATCTGGGTTGCTACGATTACGAACTTACCTGACTTAAGGCACTTGCTTATCATATCCTTCTGTACAACAGGAACCTTTTCAAAAGGAATTTCAACACCCATATCTCCTCTTGCTACCATGATTCCGTCAGCAACATCGATAATTGCATCAAGATTCTCAACACCCTCTTGGCTCTTTCCGGCCGCATTAAATGGAGATATTCTTACAAGCCTGTGAACCCCATGTTCTGACTTAAGATGTCCATATGCATTATCTCCTGAAATCTCTATAGTAACAGACTTTATTCCAGCCTCATCGCCTTCAAGATAATCAATTGTCTGCGTTGAATAGCCGTGCTTTTCTGCCCATCGCGTATACATTCTAAAAAGCATCTGACACCAGTCACAGCTCTCTGTTCCGCCTGCTCCGGCATGTAATGTAAGTATTGCATTACATTTATCATATTCTCCTGAAAGAAGTGTCTCTGTCCTTATTGAGTCCATTTTCTCCTCGAATACAGTTATCTCATCTTCTATCTCAGAAATTAATGAGTCGTCCTGCATTTCATCTGCCATCTCAATAAGTGTATTAATATCCTCAAGCCCTGACTTTAAGCTGTTATAACCTTCAAATGAGTCCTTTAAAGTCTTAAGCTCTTTCATAGCCTTATTGGATTTATCTGGATCGTCCCAAAATCCGGGTGCTTCCATATCTGCTTCCAGTTCTTCTATTCTTTTCTTCTTACTGTCAAGGTCGAGCGACTGTTTTATATTCTCAATCTGTGCATCATACCCTGAAATCCTATATTTAAACTGATCTAATTCTACCACTATATACCTCTTTTATTAACTTACTTATTCTCTTATTAACGCTCTTGTTCACAGGCTCATTGCTATCCGTATATAATTACAAATCACCATTCTATATTAAGGTCCTATATTAAAAAAGGAGCTGCACACTATGTTAAACATTCCAAGTATTATGATTAAGTGTCAAAGCCTTACCTCTTTTAATATATTAACATAATATATTAACACTTACATCATATTATAATACCACAAAATGTCATATTCGCATAGTGTGACAGCCCAAATCCGTCAAATATTATAATCTATAAATTACTATATCACTTCCCGTACATTATGCCTGACGTCCACAACAATTCTTATACTTCTTCCCACTTCCACAAGGGCAGAGGTCATTAGGATAAATCTTCTTATCTGTACGTCTTACAGGTCCTTTTACAGAAGGTCCTTCGTCTTTATTAGTGCCTGTAACCTTAGCTACCTGCTCTCTTTCAACTTTTTCTTCTACCTGAATGTGCATAAGAAGTCTTACAGTATCTTCTGTAATAGCTCTTGTCATCTCATCAAACATATCATATCCCATCATCTTATACTGTACAACAGGATCTTTCTGTCCATATGCCTGAAGTCCAATTCCCTGCTTAAGCTGATCCATATCATCAATATGATCCATCCATTTTCTATCAATAACCTTAAGAAGAACAACTCGTTCAATCTCTCTTATTGTCTCTGGTTCTGGGAATAAAGCTTCCTTATCTTCATAGAATTTAACAGCTTTCTCTTTCAATGCATGAATAAGTTCATTCTTGTTCTTTATATTCTCATCATACGCAACTGGTGCTATAGGTATAGTTGGAAGTAAAAGCTCGTTAATCTCATCATAATTCCACTCATCAGCACTCTTATCTTCGCTGACACTTCTATTAACAACGCCCTCAACGAAATCAGTTATCATCTTCATAATTGAGTTACGCATACTCTCGCCATTAAGAACTCTCTTTCTCTCGGCGTACATAATCTCTCTCTGTTCATTCATTACCTGATCATATTCAAGCAAATGTAATCTTATTCCGTAGTTGTTAGTCTCAATCTTCTTCTGTGCTGTCTCAATAGCATTACTTAACAACTTATGCTCAATCTGGTCATTCTCACCAACACCTAATCTGTTAAATGTATTCATAAGAGTCTCCTGAGCGAATAATCTCATAAGATTATCTTCAAGAGATATATAAAATCTTGATTCACCTGGGTCACCCTGACGACCTGCACGACCTCTTAACTGATTATCAATTCGTCTTGACTCGTGTCTTTCTGTACCAATAATCTTAAGTCCTCCTGCCGCTCTTGCTTCCTCATCAAGCTTAATATCAGTACCACGTCCTGCCATATTAGTAGCTATTGTTACAGCTCCGTGCTTACCTGCATCGGCTACAATCTGAGCCTCAAGCTCGTGATACTTGGCATTAAGTACATTATGAGGTATTCCTCTTTTTCTAAGCATTTCACTTAAAAGTTCTGATGTATCAATTGTTATTGTACCAACAAGTACAGGCTGTCCTTTTTCGTGTGCCGCAACAACTTCTTCTACAACAGCATTGAACTTGCCCTTCATAGTCTTAAATACAGCATCATTATGGTCAATTCTTGCTATTGGCTTATTAGTAGGGACTTCTACAACGTCCATATTGTATATTCCCCTGAATTCCTTCTCTTCTGTAAGAGCAGTACCTGTCATACCAGCTTTCTTATCAAACTTATTAAAGAAATTCTGGAATGTAATAGTTGCAAGTGTCTTACTCTCTCTCTTAACCTTAACGTGTTCCTTAGCTTCAATAGCCTGATGAAGACCATCTGAATAACGACGTCCTGGCATAATACGTCCTGTAAATTCATCTACAATAAGAACTTCATCATCTTTGACAACATAATCCTTATCCCTGAACATAAGATAATGTGCTCTTAATGCAAGTGTTACATTGTGCTGTATTTCAAGGTTCTCAATATCAGCATAGTTATCAATATGGAAGAACTGTTCAACCTTATGGACACCCTGTTCTGTAAGATTAACAACCTTATCCTTCTCATTAACGATAAAGTCACCATCTTCCTCTATCTCTTCCTGCATCATAACCTGCATCTTAGTACGTTCACCATGGTAAGTACCCTTTACAAGCTGTCTTGCAAGTACATCACAAAGTTCATATAACTTAGTTGACTTGCCGCTCTGTCCTGAAATAATAAGAGGTGTACGTGCCTCATCAATAAGTACTGAATCGACCTCATCGATAATACAGTAATGAAGGTCACGGAGTACAAGCTGCTCCTTATATATAGCCATATTATCCCTAAGATAATCAAATCCAAGTTCATTATTAGTAACATATGTAATATCACTTGCATATGCCGCTCTTCTTTCATCATCTTTCATATCGTGAAGAACTATACCTACTGAAAGTCCAAGGAAATTGTGTACCTGTCCCATCCATTCAGCATCACGCTTAGCAAGATAATCATTAACTGTAACTACTAATACTCCCTTTTCTTCAAGTGCATTAAGATATGCCGGAAGTGTACATACAAGTGTCTTACCTTCACATGTACGCATCTCTGCAATACGTCCCTGATGAAGAATAATACCACCGATAATCTGTACTCTGTAATGTTCCATCCCAAGAACTCTCTTGGCAGCTTCTCTTACAGTTGCATATGCTTCCGGAAGCAAATCATTCAAAGTCTCGCCTTTAGATAATCTTTCCTTGAATTCTTTAGTCTTTCCTTTAAGCTGTTCATCGCTTAACTTACCATATTCTTCCCTATAGCTTTCTACTTTATCAGCAATAGGATAAATTCTCTTTAACTCATGTTGACTATGTGTTCCGAATATTTTCTGAACTAAACCCATTACATACTCTCCTTACTTTACCTTTTCCACACTACGAAAAGCTGAAATTATTGTAATTGTATCACCATTTATATAATTAGGCAAGCATCACCCATAACAAGAAAGAAGTGCAGATATACTAAGATACTGCACTTCTTTTAGATAATCTTTAATTAATTAAATTACTATAAACTTATACCTTATAATTAATGTAAATTCATCAACTATATCTAATATAATACATTACATATAATTCATTAATCACACCATAAAGACTTGAATATAATTATATAAATCAACTATAATTCATAATCAGCTGCATTATAATTAGTCAAGTTCTGGCTCTATAAGACCATATGTATTGCCTTTTCTCTTGTATACAACATTAACTTCTTCTGTCTCTGAGTTGAAGAATACATAGAAATTATGACCTAATAATTCCATCTGGACACATGCCTCTTCAGGATCCATTGGTTTGATACCAAATCTCTTAGTTCTTATAATCTTAACCTCATCTGTTGGCTCATATTCATTCTCTACATATTCCTTAGCAAATGCGGCTTCATTATGATGCTTATCTACAATCTTGTTCTTATACTTCTTTAACTGTCTCTCAATTACTTCCTCAACAAGATCTATAGACACATACATATCACTGCTTACCTGTTCACTTCTTATAATGTTACCTTTAACAGGTATTGTAACTTCTATCTTCTGCCTTTCTTTCTCAACACTTAATGTTACATTGACTTCTGTCTCTGGTGCAAAAAATCTATCCAGCTTACCTAACTTTTCCTCCACTGCTGATCTTAAACCATCTGTTACATCAATATTTCTTCCTGTAATAATAAAACGCATGATGTCCAACTCCTTCTATCACTTTATTATCGTGTTGCCTGATCAAGGAATGTTGCCAATTCAATTGTGCTTCATTGTGCTTCACGACTTTTGATAATGTTATTATAACACAATTTCACATTTAGACAAGTAAGTTCACACAATTTACAGATATTTTATTAATTTAGTAGTCAAAGAGCCGTGAACCCCCTGTAATACTGGCATTTCAAATGTCAAGCACTAATACTGGTATTTTTTTAATAATTTTAAATTTTGTATAATTGAACAAAACATTTATTCTATTATCCACAATATAATCCACAGTGTTTATCCCCATATCAAATTGTGGATAATGTGGATAACTTGGTGTATAACTATTTTTCTAAGCAAATCTATACTTTTTATCTGTGGATAACTCCTTGATTATCTGTCAATTCGTGTCGAATAACTTTCTTAGTTTTTTGTAAGTGTTTACAAATTTAGTAAGTATGCACAAATCATTAAATGTCAAGCTTGTCCAATGTATTTTTTTGATATAGAATGATAAATATAGTATATGCTCACATTTGCATTATTATGTTTAAATATCAGATTATTCTGACACAATAAGTGCTGATGTGTGCAAAAATCATTCATAGAAATGAGGATTTATTATGGAAACTAATGTATCCACTGTCATAGTGGTAACCGGTGCTTCACGCGGAATTGGCAAAGCTATTGCTTTAAGCCTAGCAACACCTGATACAGCACTTATTATCAATTGTTCCAAAAGTGCTGGCAGGCTTGAACTTGTCAAAGAAGAAATTATTAAAAAGGGAGCATTGTGTGAAACCTTTGTCGGGGACGTCAGCAATTATTCAACAGTTAATGAAATGTTTGACCTTGCCATAAGCATTTATGGAAAAGTAAATGTTCTTATTAATAATGCAGGAATTGCATCTATAGGACTATTTCAGGATATGACACCTGATATGTGGAATAATATAATGTCTGTCAATCTCAATTCTGTATACAACTGCTGCCATTTTGCAGTGCAGGATATGTTAAGACGTCATTGCGGAAAAATCATCAACATATCATCAGTGTGGGGCTTGTATGGTGCAAGCTGTGAAGTCGCCTACTCTGCTACCAAGGGGGCAATCAATTCTTTTACCAAAGCTTTAGCTAAAGAACTTGCGCCAAGTAACATACAGGTTAATGCAATAGCCTGTGGAGCTATAGACACTGAGATGAATGGACATTTAAGCCCTGAGGAGCTTCAAGAATTAGCAGAAGAAATTCCTTGTGGAACACTTGGCTCACCTTATGGGGTTGCCAATCTTGCAAAGCTTATTTTAAACTCCGACAACTACCTTACCGGACAGATAATACAATATGATGGAGGCTGGATATAATCCCAGTCTCCATCATTAATTTCAGAACATTTTCTTATCAACCTGTATTACTGCTCTCCAGTTCTCGTGCTTATCGCGGAGTGCATCTTTTATCCTGCTAACTATCTCATCGTCTTTCATATCAAATCCAAATGGAACTAACACATCAAATATAAGATTAGTTATATGTGGTCCTTTTATTGTTCTGAAATCATGCATGCTTATATCCGGTGATATATCATCAATTATCTCCTGAACAACCGCTTTCTGTTCATTAATAACCTCATCATCTGTTATTACAGGATCCATATGTATGCTTATAAAACAACCCATTCGTTTTTCTATGCGGCGTTCTGCCATATCCACACAGTCGTGTGCCACAAGAATATCCATATCTGCCGGAACTTCTGCGTGTACTGATACGAATACTCTTCCCGGTCCATAATTATGAACGATTAAATCGTGGACACCTATGATATGTTCGTCCTCTAATATTAATCTTTCCAGCTCCTTTACAAATTCCTTTGATGGCGGCTGGCCAAGAAGTGGCGAAAGCGTTTCTTTAGCTGCTTTAAATCCTGCTATTATTACAAATAATGCGACAAACGCTCCTGCATAGCCATCGATATCTACATTGGAAAACTGTGTAATAAGCACGCCTAACAATACAACGGTAGTGCTTATGCAATCTGATAAGCTGTCTGTTGCTGTGGCTTTCATTGCCGCAGAATCTACTTTATCTCCAAGCCGTTTGTTAAATTTAGCCATCCACATTTTTAAAAGAATAGAAAAAATCAGTATTATAATTGAAATAAAGCTGAATTCCAGAGGCTGTGGATTGAATATTTTCTCAACTGAGCTTCTTAACAGCTCAACACCCATTACAATAATGAGCATTGATACAATAAAGCCTGATATATACTCTATTCTTCCGTGCCCATATGGATGTTCCGAGTCCGCCGGCTTGGATGCAAGCTTAAAGCCCGCAAGTGTTACTATTGATGAACCTGCATCTGATAAGTTATTAATTGCATCTGCCATAATTGACAATGATGATGTAAGAAATCCAGCCGTAAGCTTTGTAAGAAACAGTACAATATTACATATAATTCCAACAATTCCTGCAAATATTCCATACTCCAGCCTTACTTTGGGATTTTTCGTATCTTTATAATTCTTAACAAATATTCTGCATAATACGTTAATCAACTCTGTTCCCCCTTTTTTATAAATCCACATAATAACTTAAATAACAATTTAAACAATAATAATCCGTATACTATTACATTTTCTTAATATTACTATCCTTCCTGTGAATTTATACTACATTCTATACCTCAATAATTCCTTACATTATATATGATTTGAATACATTTTTGAAGTTAAATTTTGAAAAATTATATTATCATATAGACAGCTGATACATTTTTGACACTCTCCTATTTGTATTGTAATATATATTATATTAAGCTTATTAATGAACGAACACTTGTAAAATAATTAACCAACGGAGGATTTAATTATGCAGACTAAATTTAATTATGTTAAACCAAGCGAATGTAATATCGACTACCACAATCTTATTAATTATGCAAAACGTCTTGAAAATCAGGATATTCCTATGCACAGCCTTATAATTATGCGTGGAAACAATATATGTATGGAAAGCTATTACAAGCCTTACGACAACAATTCACTTCACCGTATGTTTTCTATGACAAAGTCTTTAGTATCTTTGGGCATTGGCTGTCTGTATGGCGAACACAAGTTATCATTAGATGACCATATTGTTGATTATTTTAAAGATAAACTTCCCCAAAATGGAGCTTATGATTATATGAAAATGCTTACTATAAGGGATATGCTTACTATGAGAACGTGCCACGACAGCACCACTTATAAAACTGCTGGCATAACCGACTGGGTGGGCTCATTCTTTACAGTCAAGCCTGTTCACGCACCTGGCACACAATTCTCTTATGACACTTCATCAACTCACGTTCTTGGTGCTCTTATCGAAAGACTATCTGGAATGAGACTTATTGACTATCTTAAAGAAAAGTTCCTTAATGAACTGGGATTTTCTGAAGATACATTTATTCTTCCTGACCCTTGTGGAATTCCTATGGGCGGTTCTGGAATATGTGCAAGACCTGTTGATATGCTTAAAATAATCTATCTTATATCTAAAGATGGTGTATACAACGACAAGCAGCTTATTCCAGCAGATTACATCAAAGCCGCAAGAATGAAGCAGAGCGATCCTTATGGAAAGAGCGGTACCTTGGAGGAAATGCAGGGTTATGGTTATCAGATATGGATCACACGCAACGGCGGATATGCCCTCTATGGTATGGCGGGACAGCTTGCGCTTTATGTTCCTGATAAGGACATCTATATGGTAACAACCGCTGATACCCTTGGACGTCAAGGCGGCGTACAGTGCATATATGATGCCTTCTGGGAAGAAATCTATAATAAAATCGATGACGAAACATCTGTTAATAACGAAACTGATGCACAGCTTGCAGAATACAATACCTTTATTAACAGCCGTGAATTGTTCTGCCTTAAGGACAGCACGGCTTCCTCATATGAGAATTTAATCAATAATGTTACATATGTATGTGATGAAAATGTATGTAACATGACCGCTGTAAAAGTTACAATTCATAATGCAGACAATGCCAGCACGGACACTAATAACACTACCAGAAAATGGGGAACAATAACCTATACTAACGAAACAGGCACACATAGCATTGACTTTGGATTTGGTTATAACATCGTATCTGAATTTCCTATATACAATTTCAGATGTGCTGCTTCTGCTGTTTGGAAATGTGACAATAACCTTCTTATTAAAATACAGATTATAGACTCTGCTATTGGCAACCTCTATATATCTTTATCTTATAAGGATAATTATGCTTCTGTATTCTTAAAGAAATATGAAGAAACATTTTTCAATGAATTCAATGGTGTGTTTGGTGCAATCAGAAGCCTACAGTAACCTGATTGAATATTATTACAGTAACATAACTAACGAATCATATAATAAAATGACATAGCGGCAGTGATTTATTAGTTCACTGCTTCTATGTCATTCTTATTACAATCTTTAATTATTATAATACCAGTGGCGGTATTTCTTTTTAACTATCACATCATATTATAATGATAATACTCACGCCTTACCGCAATCGTGATAATCACATTTTATTAATAATTTACCATATCAAGAATTGTGGCAATTCTCTGTGTATAGCTGTGATTTTGTTTAACTATGTTATAACCATTAAATGCAATCTGTCTGCGCTCATCTTCGTGTGACAGATAATATTCAGCTTTGCGGCAGCAGTCATTAATGTCCTCATAGTACACGATATCTTTTCCATTTTCAAAATAATCTGGAAGCTCAACCTGAAAATTCGTAAGCAGAAAGCCTCCTGCTCCTAATATGTCCCACACTCTTAATGGTATGCCCGTCCTTATATTTCTTATTGTCATATTAAGATTAATTCTCGAATTGTTAAATACAAGTGGCATATGTGTCATATAAGCTACTGCACCCCTGTAGTCAACGCCTTCCAGCTTACTGTCAATCGTGTCTGTATACAAGGCAGTATTATGACCCCTTAACGTCTTTGACAACCTGTTAAGCGTACTTACACGTTCTATATTAGCAAGCTTAAAGCCCAGAAATGTAGACTCAAACACAAGCCGTATATCAGAAAATGCCCTGTCCCCCTGCCTGAAATCTATTATCTCCGACAATTCCTTTAATATATCTACTGTCAGCAAATCGTCTATTATGTTATCCCCAAATATATTAAGCTGTGCAAGCATTGCCGCATCAAAATACCCCTTCATATATGGCGGCAGTTTATCTTTAATATCATCATAGGAATTCTTATGATACATACTTCCAACGAATGAAACATCAGCCGCAAACCTCTGCCGATCTTCTTTGCTCTGCCGACCAATCAGCTTATCAAGCCTTTCTGTATTAACAGCAAGCGGAAGATAGTATACATTTCGGACACCCATCTGCTTTAATTCATAATAAAAGAACTTATCAAATATAAATATATAATTACACGAATTAAATACAGACTGGTGATAAAGAGATATAAGTGGACTGTCTACTGTCCATGCAATATACTTCTTTCCAAGCTTTTCACATACATCTGATATATGTGGAAAGTAGTTAAGAGAAAATACTATATCATATTCTGAAATCACATCTGATATTTCTTTCATATCGTGTTCTTTATAGCCTGTGATACTGTTACTGTTGACAGGCTTTTCTTCATACATATCAACGGTATGTCCGAAATATTCAAACGCTTCGGCTACATCGCTTTGATTGTATACTTTCCATTTGTACATTAGGATTTTCAAATTGGGGGTCACCTGCTTTTCTTTTAATTTGTGGGAGTACTTTACAAAACTTTTGTGGTGGCGGTGGTGGACGGACGTTGTGCGGCATTAATATATTACCGCTGGGCACGCTCCCGCTACTTGAAGCCGCAGCGGACACTAAGCGGCTAAAGGACAGCCGCTAAGTGCCGGCGGCTTCAACAGTACCCAGATATAAGGAACGAAAAAAATCAAGGGAGGGTGGCTGGGGTGAGGAGATGGTCCTTTAAACATATTGTGATATTTCTTAGGCTTTCCCTCTACATCCAACAGCACTCGTACAAGAATGTACGAGTGAGCGAATGCGAAACACGGATGTTTCGTCTGAGCGGCTGTGTCCCTATCCACAACCTTCACAGAAAGTCTTAGAAATATCCAATCTGTTTACCTGACCATCACCTTATCCCAGCAGCCCTCCCTTTTTTTGAGCCTTATATAGTCCGGCTAATCCATAACCTCCAGCTTAACACCTTAATATCGTGCCTTATATCGTCCGAAATCCGACTAACCAAAAGCTGCCCCCTCTCGCATTACTCTCGTGTAGCCCTGTCAAGCACCTGAAAATAATCCTCAAAGGTCTTCGCACAACACTCATAATCATCAATTATAATGCCATCCACTCTGAGCCCGATAAGTGCAAATGCCATAGCCATTCTATGATCGGAGTATGTCTTTACAACGCCTGGTTTAATATGTCCTGGAAGAATTTCTATTCTGTCTCTTCCCTTCTTAATATCTATGCAGAGGCTGTTAAGTTCATTAGCAATAGCCTCTATTCTATCTGACTCCTGAAGTCTTATATGTTCAATATTTCTTATAATTGTTGGTGTCTTTGCAAATGGAGCAATTGCCGCAAGTGTCATTGTCTGGTCTGAGAAGTCATTCATATCTACGTCTACGCCATTGTATTCACCATTAGCAGGACCTGTAACACTTATTCCTTCATGCTCTTCCTCAACTTTACAGCCTAACTGCTTTAACACCTCAAGGAACTTCATATCTCCCTGCATTGAAGTATATCTTACATTCTTAACAAGGGCATAACCACCTGTAAGTGCTGCTGCCGCATAGAAATAGCAGGCTGCTGACACATCAGGTTCAATCTGATATGTACCTGCAACATAATTGTCATCAGCAGGTATCTGATATACAGCCCCTTCGTGTACAACCTCACAGCCGAACTGCTTCATCATATTAGATGTTATTCTTATATATGAGCCATCTGTCTTCTTGCTTGTAATATTAATCTTAAGACCACTGTCAAGCATTGGTGCTGTCATCATAAGTGCACTTAAGAACTGTGTACTCTCACTTATGTCAATTGATACCTCTGCCTTAGGCTTATTACCGCCAAAAGCTGCACCTGTTACCTTTACTGGAAGATGTCCGTTTTTTTCAAGGAACTCAAAATGTGCTCCCATATCTTCAAGTGCATTAAATAAAGGAAGCATTGGTCTTTTCTTCATCTGCTCAGAACTTTCTATTGTATACTGTCCATCAGAAAAAGCTAACATTGCCGTAAGAAATCTTGCTGCTGTTCCTGCACTGCCTACATTGATAACGCCCTCTTTCTTAGGAATATTGCCACCATGTCCTTCTATGATTGCATATTTGTCAACTTCATTTACCTGTATAACATAACCTAATGCTATAAGACTTGAAAGAAAATGTCTTGAATCATCGCTGAATAACACTCCATTAAGTCTGCACTCTCCATCTGATAACGCTGCCATAAGAAGTGCTCTGTTCGTAATACTCTTAGAACCCGGCACTTCAACAACACAGTTAATTGGCTTATTTAACTTTCTTACCTTATATTGTGACATTTTGATTAATACCTCTTTAATTGCTAATTATTATTTGCGTTCTTCCATCTTAGGATAATCCCTATGCCAGCCTACATACTTATAAGCAGGACGAATAATCTTTCCTGCATTGACAAGCTCTTCAAGACGATGAGCACACCAGCCTGAAATACGAGCTGTTGCGAACATAGGAGTAAACATTTCTTCTGGAATACCAAGCATCGAATATACAAATCCACTGTAGAAATCGACATTGGCACATACCGGCTTGAACATTTTTCTTTTGTTCATAATAAGCTGTCCTGCTTCTTTTTCTACTGTCTCATAAAGAGCATACTCCTTCTCCATTCCCTTTTCAACAGAAAGATTTTTCGCAAAGCTCTTAAGTATAACTTCTCTTGGGTCAGAATTAGTGTATACAGCATGACCCATACCATATATAAGACCTGCACCATCAAATGCTTGTTTATCAAGAATTTTATTAAGATATGCACAGATTTCTTCTTTATTATCCCAATCCTTGCAGTTAGCTTTTATATCAGCGAACATTTCCTGAACCTTAAGGTTAGCACCACCATGCTTAGGACCTTTAAGGGAAGCGATTTACTCCACTACCGCTGCATATGTATCAGTTCCTGATGATGTTACAACGTGGTTAGTAAATGTTGAGTTATTACCACCACCATGCTCTGCGTGGAGTACAAGACAGATATCGAGAACCTTAGCTTCAAGCTCTGTGAACTGTCCATCATCTCTTAACATATAAAGAATATTCTCTGCCGTTGAATATCCCTTCCTAGGATTCTTAATCATAAGCGTTCCGTCTAATTTAAAATGTCTGTATGACTGATACGCATATACTGTAAGCAAAGGCATCTTAGCTATAAGCTGTAACGACTGCCTTAATACATTAGGAATTGATATGTCATCCGGATTTTCATCATATGAATAAAGGCTTAAGATACTTTTCATAAGTGAATTCATAAGATTAGTACTTGTTGCCTTCATAATTACATCTCTGATAAATGCACCTGAAAGTTCCTGTAAATCAGCAAGTATTCTAAGGAAACTGTCAAGCTGTTTCTCTGTAGGAAGATTACCAAATAAAAGAAGGTAAGTTGCTTCTTCAAAACGGAATCTATCTCTTGTAGAGCCTTTAATAATATCCTGGACATTATATCCCTGAAAATATAACTGTCCATCGACAGGTATCTTTCTACCATGAACATTCTCATTACCACATACATCAGATATTTCTGTAAGTCCTGTAAGAACACCATTACCATTGCTATCACGAAGACCCCTCTTAACATCATATTCGATATATAAATTCTGGTCAATGGAGCCTGATCTTGTACACTCTTTAACGAGTTCTTCAAATTCACTTTTATCAACCGTTGTTAGTTCCATCATTTCCTGATTGTTCATTGTAATCCTCTTTTCTGCGCAATCTTTAGTACCTGCCTGATAAATGCCTGATGCGCTAGACATATACCTGCCAGAATAAGAATAATTATACATATTCATACGTCATATTATGCGATAACTAATCATATTTTGTCAATTAGTACACTTATTATTTTTAAGGTGTTATTACATTTTCAAAAGATTATTAACTCAATCAAAGCTTTTACTTATTATTATTAATGAAATCTTACATTCATATCCACGAATTGATCTCCGAAGAAATCCCTATATACAGTATCTGTTATCTCATCCATATAGTCATCTTCTACTTCATCGCCTGCATACAATATTCTATATTCATTACCAAGGAAATAACAGCTTGTATTGCTTAATTTCATTCCATTCTTCTTATAAAAGCCTATTCTCTTAATCATATAATCCTTAGCTGCACCCTCATCTGCATAGTCAGGATTTTCAACCTCTAACATTAAGAGCCTGTCATCATTTACTGCAATATTCTTTAACTCCTGTAAAAATGTTGAACCTAAATGCTTTGAACGCTTATTCTTAACTATCGCAAGATAATCAAGAAGATATACATCTTTATTACTGCATTTTATAAAATACGCATATCCTGCAAGCTCTCCATTATCCTCAAACATTCCATATACAAAATACTGTCCTTGCTCTCTCTTTCTTAACATCTGACTAAGAGGCTTAACCTCTGATGCCGGAAAGTCTGTTACTATATGTTCATTATATATGTCTGTAATCTCGTCAGTCTCTAATATTCTTATGTAAAGACCATTTGCATTATCCTGTGTATCTGTGTTATTAATTCTAACGCTTATATTATTCATTAATATTCTCCTCATCATCCCTAAGTCCCATAACTGCTGTTGCAAGTTCGATTAAATCTTTATATGTCCCTTCAACAAAGCCTTCCTTATTAATTACAAGGCAGTCATCAGCAGACACAAAAAGATATATATTTTCCGTATCCTGATTCCATTTAATTATATCGTCCCAGCTGAATGTGTCCTTGTCGTCTTCCTCATCGGTTACAACAATATATTCTGCGTCGATATCATATGTAAATGTAATTCCAACCATTCTTGAATATATATTATGGTACTTTCTTTTACTGCTTCTGTCCATTCCAATCATTCCTATATAAAGGAATACAGCCGCAGCACACGCATAAAATATTACCATAAACCAGTCGGCTTCCTCGCTCCCCATAATCTGGAATATAAGATATCTTATACAGCCCATTCCAAATAAAAGTCCGAAGATGTTGTATATCATTTTAAATATTTTGTACTTATTATTATCAAAATTGCTCGCTCTCATTGCCGCATCAATGTACTCTTGTTTAAATAAGGTTCGATTTTTCATACTTCTCTCCTATTGTTTTATGTTATAATGTTTCTATTGTAATGCAGTCCATTTAATTTTACAAGTGGAGTAATCGTGTCTGTGCGCACCTGACACTAAACTGTTATGCTTTAATCTGTGCGCAGAAATGAGGTTTAATATGAATAATATTAATAATTCCAATAAATCCAGCCGTGCCGTTGCCTGCATAACCGGTGCAAGCTCTGGTATCGGCCGTGAAATGGCAAAGCTTTTAAGCAAGAAAGGCTATGACCTTATCCTTGTATCTAGAAATACTAAAGAAATGCTTCTTCTCTCACAGCAGTTATCTACAAGATGTGAAATAATAACCTGTGATTTATCTGATGAAAATGCCTGCATTAAGCTTGGCAGGACATTGGCAAAGAAGAATATATATATCTTCATTAATAATGCCGGATTTGGCGACCTTGGAAGCTTTGATAAAACAAGCCTTAATAAAGAATTATCTATGATTAATGTAAATATCAAGGCAACCCATATTCTTACCAAATATATGGTTAAAGCTTTCAAGAAAAGAAACCGTGGTTACATTATGAATGTGGCTTCTAGTGCAGGACTTCTTCCTGGCGGTCCATATATGTCTACTTATTATGCTACTAAAAGTTATGTGACAAGTCTTACCAGTGCCATTAATGAGGAACTCCGAGAGGCTAAGAGCAGGGTTCACATATGTATGTTATGTCCCGGCCCTGTTAACACCAACTTTAATAATGTAGCTAATGTAACCTTTGCACTTCCGGGAATATCAGCCACTTACTGTGCTTCTTATGCATTAAGACAGATGTTTCGGGGCAAAGTCACAATTGTTCCTACTCTAATGATGAAGCTTGGCACAACTGTGGCAAAATGTGTACCTAGACAAATGGTTACTGCCATAACTGCAAGACAGCAGAAAAAGAAAATTATGTAATGTACAGGAAATGAGGAAATATGTCTAACACCAAAGTATATCTTGCCCCTATGGAGGGACTTACGGATTATATGTTCCGTAATGCCTTCGATGAATTCTTCGGACACGGCAAAATTAACAAGTATTTTATGCCATTTATATCACCTAACCAGACAGAGAAATTTCTAGCAAAGGAAATGCGTGATATTGACAGAAATAATAATTTAATCAATTCAATACCACAGATAATGACTAATAATTCAGAGGATTTCATATGGACAGCCCATATGCTTTTTGATAACTTCGGATATAATGAAATTAACCTTAATGCAGGCTGTCCCTCTGGAACAGTCGTTTCCAAATCCAAAGGCTCAGGAATGCTTGCAGATACTGACAGGCTTGAACGCATACTTTATGAAATAATGTCCGATAATTACATTCAGGACAACAATATAAAAGTATCTGTAAAGACTCGTATCGGAATTGAATCACCTGATGAATGGTACAATATCCTTGAAGTATATAATAAGTTCAGCCTTGAGGAATTAATTATCCACCCAAGAGTAAGAACTGATTATTACCGTGGTGATGTTAATAAGGAAGCTTTCAGGCTGGCAATTAAAGAAAGCCGCAAACCTGTATGTTACAAAGGTGACATATTTACTCGAAATGATTATATTGCATTTCTTAAAGATTATGCTTATACAGATGAAAATAGCAAATCACCACTGCCACACTGCATAATGCTTGGTCGCGGACTTGTCGCTGACCCAGGACTTATCAATGTACTTATAAGTGATAATCCTTATGAATATGCAAGAAACCTTAAAGAGGATAAAGATAATATGCGAAAGCTCCATAACTATGTGTATGAAGAACGCCTTAAGATAATGTCAGGTGATAAGCACGCTATCCACCGTATGAAAGAAATGTGGTGCTATATGGAATACGCATTTGGTGACTGCAAAAAAGAAACCAAGGCTATTAAAAAGGCTCAGAAAATGAGCGATTATAAAGATGCTGTAAATGTATTCTTTACTAACTGCCATTTATCTGAGCCTGCACATATTCTATTTTCCAAAAAATTCTAACATTAAAATATATATTATATTCTGTATGATTAATATATATTTACATATATCAGTTATTAAACTATTAAATTACTATCTTAAAAATACGCCTGTCAGTGCCTCTATCATATAAGTTGTATCTTTCACACCTGCTGTTTCATATGCTGAGTGCATTGCAAGCTGTGCAAGCCCTATATCGACAGTATTAACTGATACGTGTGAATTAGATATATTGCCAAGTGTTGAGCCGCCGGCTATATCCGACCTGTTAGCATATGTCTGGTATGGGACATTTCTTTTGTCACATATGTCCTTGAATATGGCATAAGATACACTGTCAGTCGTATATTTCTGATTGCCATTAAATTTAATAACAATTCCTTCATTCATATATGGTCTGTTTGTCAGGTCTGCCTTATCTGTGTGGTTAGGGTGTACAGCGTGTGCATTATCAGCAGATACCATATATGATGAAGCTATTGCCATCATATACTTTTCCCTGTCCAGACCATAAGCTATGCTTATTCGTTCTAACACATCTGATAAAAATGTAGAGTCTGCTCCCTGCATAGTTGTGCTTCCGACTTCTTCATTATTAAATACACAGCATACATTTACTTTATCATAATCATCTGAAATCTCACCCAATGCCTTAATATAAGCCATTAAAGATGAATACGCACATTGTATGTCATCTAATCTTGGTGCTGATATATATTCATCGTTGCAGCCCCATATTCTGCCTTTTTCCCTGTTATATAAGAAAAGTTCTGTTGTAAGGCTTTCATCTGCAACGCTTTCTTTATCCTTGTCTTCAGATTGTATACAAGACTTTATATACTCATCAAAGTTATCCTTGGCATTAATATCACCAAATAAAGGAAGCATATCCTTCTGTGGGTTAAGACTTGTGTTATCATTGACACTACGATTCATATGTATTGCAAGGTTAGGTATTACAAGCAGGTCCTTATCTGCATTTACAAGATATTCTTTAATGCCTGACCTGCCAATTGCTACTGCATATCCTGCAACTGACAATGGTCTGTCAAGCCATGTTGACATTATCATTCCGCCGTATTTCTCTACATTAAGGCTTATGTAATGTTTATCTGTTGTTATCTCTGGATTTTCTTTTATCTTAAAAGAGGGAGAATCACTGTGGCTGGCTGTTATATTATAACCCTTATAGCTTTCTGCCTTTGGCATATTAAAAGCTATAATTGAAGAACCACCTCTTATTACATAATAACGTCCTGACGGATTAATCTTCCAGGCTTTACCCTCACTTAAGCGTATAAATCCGTTTTCATTAAGAACTGCCGCTATATTATTAACAACGTGGTATGGACTTGGACTTTTATATATAAAGTCTATCAACCGTTCAGAGTCTTTCTTAAACTGTTCATCTGTAAACTGCATTTTTTACATCTCCATTCCAACTATACATTTTTATTCAGTGCCTGTTTTTTATTTATTTCTTCTGAATTTCCCTGTACTGTTTCTTTGTGCTATTTTTTTACTTCTTTAATGATATTTTTATTTCTTTCTGCCTTTCCTTATCTTTCCTGCTATATAATAATAGATACCAACCGCTGCTGCTATCATTACTACAATAACAATAACCCTTACTGGCATGCTCATATTTAATACATTGCTATGCGAAGCATTATTAGTGCTTCCTGTCTTAATAAGTCCATTATCACTGCTCTCTGTACTGTTATCCTCTGAGCTGACAAGCTTCTGCTCATTCTCATATGGATTATCTACAGAATATGTCTTTCTTACATAATTGTCAGGCTTTAAATCTACTGTATAATCATACACCTCATTTCTTACAAAATTATCTGTATTAGCAGCAGAAGTTGAATAAAGATTCATTCTTTCACCGGCAACAGCCTTGCAATATGCACGTCTGTCTGTATTATCCTCAAAAAATGTTATCTTTCCATTGATTGTATTGCCTGCAATATCAGCAACATAACTTCCCGTAACTGGATATAATATATAAAGTCCTGTGATTCCGCCTGAATGAACATATCCATGTTCTGATATATAGCCGTCAATATTAACTATGCAGTCACTTACATTGATATAGCCATCGGCATATATACCACCCATAAACTGCTCATCTCTGTCAGCAGAATTCTTATCTGCATCTGTACATACAAGTGTAACATCTGCCTCACAACCACTTATATTTCCGTTACCAAAGCCTGCAATACCCGCAGTTCCCCACATAGCTGCTGTTGATTTGAGGGATACATAACCTTCCACTTTACAGCCTGTGATTGTCGTATTATCCATATAACCTGCCAATATAGCAGCTAATATGCTCTTATTACGATTACCATCCTCATTCTCGCTTATATTTACATATGCACCTTTTATATTAAGATCCTTAATAACCGCATTCTTCGTTATCCCAAAAAGTCCGGCATAATAAGTATCATATTCTTTAAGGTTGCCATCATAAGCCTTTTCTGTAACATCTGTAACAGTATTAATGTCCATATTGTAAAGTGTATGTCCATTGCCATCAAATGTTCCATTAAAATTCCAAGGCTTCCAGCCGTCCACCCCAAATACTGACATATCAATATCAGCCATAAGGACATAACTGCCATCACTATTCTTAGAGGCTTCCAACAAATCCTTTGAGGTTCTTATCTCTATAGCCGATGTGTCATTATCTGCTGCGTAACACACAGCATTTTCTGGCTGATATACTGCCAGTACGCCTATTACTGCTGCAAGAACTGTAATTAACATTTTCCAATTCTTCTTTATTGTGCCTGTTATCATATATATCCTCATTTCTACGCACATTTTGGCTTATATAACGCTTGTATCAAGTGCGCTGTGACACTTACGCCTATCATTATATTAGGCTGCCACAAAATGCAGCAGCCCAGAATACAATTTACTTATTTCTTAATGTTATACTTCTTCTCAAACTCATCAACCGGTATTGGTTTAGAGAAATAATATCCCTGATACATATCACACCCCATCTCTACTAACATATAGAGCTGTTTTTTTGTTTCAACACCTTCTGTTATAACTTTCATTCCAAGCTTTCCAGCAAGTGTTATTATACTTTCAAGAATATCAAGCCCTTTCGCCTCATTTTCTGAGGCTCTTAAGAAGCCCATATCAATCTTTAATACATCTGCACTTATGTCCTTTAACATATTAAGTGATGAGTATCCACTTCCAAAATCATCAATCTCTATATTAAATCCGTAGTTCTGCAAAAGCCTGATTATACCCATATTCTTGTCAAAATCGGACATTAATGTTGTTTCTGTAATCTCTATATTAAGATTAACAGGGTCAATGTCATATTTATCAACAAGCCCGACAAATGTTTCGTATACATCCACAAGATAGAAATCCTTAGTCGATATATTAACCGATATGTGATACTGGTCTTTTCCCTCTTTCTTCCATTCTCCAAGCTTCTTAGCTGCTTTATCCCACATATATCTGTCAAGCTTATATATAAAGCCTGTCTTTTCAAGAACATCAATAAATATTGCCGGAGATAACAGTCCTCTTTCAGGGTGCTGCCAACGCACAAGTGCTTCTGCTCCGTATAAGTTACCGCTAGAGTCTACCTGTGGCTGTAAGTACATTTCAAACTCATTATTACTTATTGCCCTCTCGAATTCTCCTATAATTCTTCTTTCTTCAATAGAGCTTTCAAAAAGTCTTTCTGTATAATAAGCTATATTGCTCTTATATTCATTCTTAATAGTTTCACTTGCAAGATTAGCCTTATCACACATAATACTTACAGGCTCTTCCAAATCACTTATATCATACACACCTGTAAAAATGTGCAGATGGAATGAACTATCTTTAAAATAATCCTGCATTCTGTGAATTATGGATAATATCATATCTACACTGAAACTCTTCTTAGGAATAAGCATAGCAAAACGGTCACTGTTAATTCTTGCTGCTATGATATCATCACTGGCATATTCTTTCATTATCTCTGCCTGCTTTACAAGAACTTCGTTACCTTTTTCTATTCCAAATAATTCATTAACGAACTTAAAGTCCCTTATATTACTGCATAACATACAATATGGCACATCTGCATTTCTATGAAGGATCTTGTATGTTTCTACATAGAACTGATCCTTGTTATAAAGTCCCGTAAGCCTGTCGTGGGTTGCTTTATACTTTTCTTTCTCAAGTGACTGTATGTCTTCTGTCTTATCATTAAATATAAAATAATCGCATACAAAATTATTCTTATCATCAAATATTCTCTTATATACAACCTCATAATATTTCTTAATATCGTGAAAAGATACTGTTGTTTCAGTCTTCATCGTATCTTTTCTGTCACTTCCACGCTCATTAAGCCATTCTGAATATTTTCTCTCAACATCAATATATTCTGTTCCAATATTATAAATATTCTTTAATATGTCATTACAGTATATACATCTTCCAAATTTGCAGGCTGTTCTTCTACATCCAAAAAATTTGGAAGATGTATATAGAATGTTGCCGGAAATTTATTTAGTGCCACAGCACCTTATTAATATTTTTCGTATATCAGGGTCAAATGGGCAAGAACAATATATCTTTGAATATGGTACAGGTGGTTCGAATGGGGGAGTTTGTGTTTCTGTGAACGATTATATTGATGGTGAATTTGTTTTGGTAAGTAAGTTTGAAACACAAAACGAGGGAATGGGGAGAGTTATAAAATATGAAAACTCATATTATTATACATATCTTTCCTGTAATTATAATTTGAAAGAGTACGATGGAGTACGATTGCATAAATTAGATTCCCAGCCAGAGACACAAAACTTATTGATAAGATATCTTCCGAAAGAATATACACGGAGACAGTTGTATTTCAATGCAAATGCGACGTCAGAAATAGGAGAGAGTATAGAAGACTATTTAGAGAAAACAGGAGCAGAGTTTATGACAGCTCAATACCTTGATTATGGGAAAGGAACAGTTGATGAATATTATGGTGATGAAGAAAAAGCAGAGAAGGGTTTAGAGACAGGAGAAGCTGTTTACATGGCTGATATTGCAAATTGCGGATTACCGATATATATGAGTAAGTCGGAATATGAGCCATCTAATATGAGCACGGCGGAATATTTAAAAAGTAGGACTTCCGTTGAGTATCAATATCTTCATTACCTTATTTTTTTTAGGATGTTGT
>OGDB01000160.1_pt1 | contig 22360 bp, 18 predicted proteins | sample 1570361 | NCBI WGS metagenome assembly OGDB01 (sample SAMEA2582173, study PRJEB24529) | metagenome | biome: Human gut stool | place: China | collected 2011 | reverse complement strand
AAACGAATAAGTGGCTTCAGAATGAAAGATTCGTGAGATTCGAGAGATTCGTGTTAAAATCAACATTCAACATTCAACATTATAATTACCGTCAATGGATTTACGAAGTTACACCAAGCAGGAGTTAGCCCTGCTCTATTTTCCGGATTCCGACCCGGACGTGGCAAGAGCCCATCTGATGAGATGGATAGTAAGATGCACCCAGCTCTACGAGCAGTTGCAGAAGAGTGGATACAACAAGAGCTGCAAGGAGTTCAATCCCCTGCAAGTATCCTATATTTTCTTCCATTTGGGAGAACCCTAATATTTATCAGTGATAATCGGTGAGTATCGGTGAGCAACAATGAGCATCGGTGAGTTGGGAAAATGAAATGTTGTATCTTTGCAATGTGATTCAGAAAGAGAAGTCGCACACGGATCTCACAGATCCCACGGATCTTCTTTCGTTGCAAGCAACGGTTCTCACTATGCCTCACAGGAAAAAACTCCGAAGGAGTAAAAATCCGTGAGATCCGTGAGATCCGTGTGGGAAAACAAAACCTCCGCGAGGAGAAAAATTCGTGAGATTCGAGAGATTCGTGTTCAAGAATCAGGCACTGCGCAGCGCCCACTTAACATTAACCATTAAACATTTAAAACTTAAAAACTATGTTGCTTTACGTACTAAAACTAAATCAGAACGCCAAGATGCCAGAGGCATACGGCAAGTATTACGCCTATCCAGTCATCACTCAGACGGTAGACATCGACGGCCTGGCCGAACACATGGCTAGCCACAACACTCCTTTCTCTAAGGGAGCCATCAAGGGCATGATTACCGATATGGTATCGTGCATCAAGGAACTCACCTTGCAGGGTTTCGCTGTGAAGATTGACGACCTCGCCATCTTCTCCATCGGCATCCGCAACAAGGAGGGAGCCGCCTCAGAGAAGGAGTTCACCATCGCCAAGAACATCGAAGGTTTCCGTCTCCGTGCTCGTGGCACCGGTGAGTTTAGCGCCAAGACCATCAACCTCGAAGCCACGCTGAAGAAGGCCTCTGCTCTGTTAGGTGATGGCACCACCCCGGATACCACCCCGGATACCACCCCGGATACCGGAAAGGATACCGGGAAGGATACCGGAAAGGATACCCCTGGTGGTGACAACACCGGCCAGGGCGGTAGCGGAACCACTGGAGAAGGAGGAGGCGACGGCTTAGAGTAGCCCTACCCGCCTCGCATCTGAAACAAGAGAAAGCGCATCGGCAGGATGCAGTCCGGAGTAATCCGAGGGCCCCATCAGGAATGAGTTCATCACTCACCATTCAACATTGTCAAATCATCGCCCTGAACGGATACTTGCTCATCCTGCCCGCTTCCTTCTTGGTCTCCCACACTAATCACTAAACATTAATCACTAATTACACTAATCACTAACAACAATGAAAAAGGAAACAATCCAGAAAGTCATCAACTTCGTCATCACCGTCCTCACTGCCGTTCTCAGCTCCTTCTGTGTGCAGAGCTGCAAGTGATAACGTCTGAACACGAATTACACGAATCGAACGAATCAATCTATTCAAAGGACATATTCGTGCTATTCGAGATATTCGTGTTCAGTTAAATATCTGTTCAAGCACGGAAAATTCGTGTCATTCGAGATATTCGTGTTCAATTAAATATCTGTTCAAGCACGGAAAATTCGTGTCATTCGAGAGATTCGTGTTCAGTTAAATCAAAACCACTTTGCGTTCGTATTCCAATCCGTCAGAGTGGCCAAAATTATAGAGAATACCGAGTTTAAAACCTGTAGCTTTGAGATAATTATATACTTGACTTCGATGAGAATCATTGAGTTCTGAAACAGCTTTCAGTTCAATAATAATGTCACCATAACAGACAAAATCAGCTCGATAAGTCTGCTTTAGTTCATGTCCATCATAGAAGACTTTAAGTTCTTTCTCACGTTCAAAGGGGATGCCTCGCTTAGCAAATTCAATAGCCAAGGCTTCCTGATAAACGGCTTCAAGGAATCCTGAGCCCAATACATTATATACATGCATTGCAGCCCCAGTGATGTTATATGATTCTTTACTACGGTATATCATAATCTCTATATATTTTTTTTTGAACACGAATTACACGAATCGAACGAATACATCCTGTTCAAGCACGGAAAATTCGTATCATTCGAGGAATTCGTGTTCAGTTAAATATCTATTCAAAGCACTTATTCGTGCCATTCGAGAAATTCGTGTTCAGTTAAACCCTTTAAAATCCAAAGAATCCAATGAAGAATCAAAGAAAAATCGATTTGATCGTGGTACATTGCAGTGCCACACGTATTAACCAGGACTTCCCGGTAGAAGCCTTAGAAGCCTGCCACAAGGCCCGTGGTCTCCACTCCATCGGTTACCACTATTACATTACGAAGGATGGCGTGGTCTATCCCTGCCGACCAGAAAGCGAGGAGGGCGCTCACGCCCGCCACTACAATGCCCATAGCATCGGAATCTGCTACGAGGGTGGTCTCGACGAGAAAGGCAAGCCTGCCGATACTCGCACTCCAGCCCAGAAAGCATCTCTGGAAGATCTCCTCTACAGTCTCGTCCTCGACTATCCCGATGCCGAGATCCTAGGTCATCGCGACCTTCCCTGGGTTCGCAAGAGCTGTCCTTGCTTCGATGTTAAGGAATGGCTGAAGGAAATCGACTTCCATCTCTAGAAAGCCCGGACAGTTCCCAGAAATTCGTGCTATTCGAGATATTCGTGTTCAAAATCATCCCAGCCTGTAAGTTCTAAAAAGCTTATGGGTTGGGATTTTTTCGTTCTCAAAAATAAGAATACCCGTTGTTGCTTGCAACGAAAAAGATCCGTGTGCGAAAATTCAAGTTTCTGCTTATCGGAAATCAATCCTCGCTGAGGAGTTTCTTGATTTCCTCATCGGTCTTGGTGAGTTTGTCTTTACAGAGTTTCACCAAGTTTTTGGCACGTTTCAACTGCTCGGAGAGCTGATCAATATCGAGTTCATCATTCTCCATTCTTTCTACGATTTCTTCAAGCTCTCTTACGGCTTGTTCGTATTTCATTTCTTCTTTTTCCATTTTTTTATTTTGTTTTGGGGTAACAGAGTTAACAGTGGATATTTTAAAGCTTTTGCCCTTACAGGGCGACAAGATTGCGTCCTTTATTACCCAGGGCGATGCCCTGGGCTAGGAGCTTCTGCCCTTTCAGGGCGTGTGAAGTTCAACGTTCAGGGCGTCTGGAGCTAGATTGCTATAAACTATTAACTATAAATTATAAACTATTATTCAACTTTTGCCTTCACGCTGCCCTCAGCCAACCTCGTTTCAATGATGTCGCCAGACTTCAGTTGCGAGGCAGAACGGATGCTTTTGCCATCTTTCAGCGTGATGCTGTAACCACGTTTCAGCAACAATTCGGGGTCTTGTGCCTGAATGCGCTGGGAAAGAAGCTGCAGACGATGACTCTCGTTTAGCATCTTTCTTTCCAATATCGGCTGAATATTCTGAGAAAGAATCTCGAAATGGCGCTGGGCTTCCGATAGTTTCGACTGGACATTTGTGCTTAAACGGCTCATCAGACGGTCGAGATAGGCTCCCTGCTTCGTCTTCACCAGCGAAAACTGGACAGGAATCGTGTTGCTCAATCTGTCGAGCCTCATCTTCTCCACCTGCAGACGGTGCTTCACATTCTGCACGATAGCCTCTTGCGCATTCACCACACGGGCATAAACTTCAGTAAGATGATTAACGAGGAAGGCGGCAGCGGCTGTCGGTGTCTTTACACGTTGGAAAGAAATCATATCCAGCACACTCTCGTCCCTTTCATGTCCTATTCCCGTGATGATAGGCAGCGGGAAGTTTGCCACATTCTCGGCAAGCGCCAGGGTGTCGAAACCCGAAAGATCGCTCGTAGCGCCACCGCCTCGGATGATGACTACGCAGTCAAACTGTTCCCATTCGGTATTGATACTGTCGAGGGCAGCTATCACGCTCTGCTCTACCCCCTCGCCCTGCATCGTAGCCGGAAAGAGGCGGGTTTGAAACTGCAGACCATAATCGTTATCGGCAAGCTGGTTGCAGAAATCACCATATCCAGCAGCCGTAGCACTGGAAATGACGGCGATACGCTGGCAGAACATCGGGAGCGCCAACTCCTTCTGCAGTTCGAATACGCCCTCTGCTTTCAGCGTATTGATGATTTCCAGCCGCTTGCGTGCCATATCGCCCATCGTATAGTTAGGGTCAATATCATCTACTATCCAGGAGAAGCCATAGTTCTCATGAAACTGCGCGTGTACCTTGAGCAGCACTTTCATTCCGGCATGAATGCGCTGTCCGGTGATGCGCTCGAAATTCGGTTTGATGAACATCCATCGGTTTCGCCAGCAGGAGGCATGTGCCTTGGCAATGGGCGTATTAGACCGCTCATCCTTCTCGATGAGTTCCAGATAGCAGTGCCCGCCGTAGCCCTCGCGAGCCTCGGAGAGTTCCGCTTCCACCCAATAGCTGTCGGGCAAGGACATCGAAATGACCTCACGGACTATGGAGTTTAATTCAAAAAGGGACAATCGAAGTCGTTCCATGCTGTTTACTGTTTAAAGTTTACAGTTTATAGTTGAAAGTTTATAGCTAGCAGAGCAAGTTTGCCCTATTAACTATAAACTATCAACTATTAACTACTTAATCGCTTTCCCCGTCTGATAGGCCTTCCAGAAATCAGGCACACCATATCCGAATACATTATCGGGATGATGCTGATTATTACCAGCCAATCTCACGAGTTTCATAATCTGCTTAGCCGTTTTCTGAGGCAAAGCCTGCCAGAGACACGCCACCATTCCGGCGATGAGCGGAGAAGAGAAAGACGTTCCGTTATCATTGATGATATTTCCACGGCCCGTAATCACACAGGTAGGACTTCCGTAAGCCATCACGTCAGGTTTGATTCTGCCGTCAGCAGTAGGTCCCACGGCACTGAAAGCCGCATTCTCGCCCATTTCGTTTACGCTGCCCACGGTAAGGATATTGCGTGCATCGGCAGGGAAATTGATTTTCTTCCAGTTTCCCATTCCGTCGTTTCCTGCAGAATTGACACAGATGATTCCCTTGTCAGCACACATCGAAGCGGTACGGGAGATGAGGGTAGAATTGCCGTCCTGCTCATAATAATGATGGTTGGTAGACGCATCATCGAAGCCATGATAACCCAGCGAGGAATTGATGACATCCACGCCGCAACTATCAGCATATTCAGCCGCAAAAGCCCAGTAATCCTCTTCTGCCAGACTCTCTGTGCGCTCATCTTCACAGCGCACCAGCAGATATTGAGCCTCAGGCGCCACCCCCACGAATCTTTCGGGTTCGTTGGCAGCCATCGTAGAAAGCACCATCGTTCCATGCTCCATCTCGGCGAAAACATTCTTGGATTGAGGTACCACAAAGTCCTTAACGCCCGCCAATCTGATATTATGCAGCGCCGGAATCTTATCCACATTCATGAATCCGCCGTCGAAGACAGCAATCATCATTCCTCTGCCCAAATGTCCGGTTTCATGCAGCCGCTTGCCGTTGAGCGACTGGATCTGCGCATCGGCAGCACCATATTCGCCTACTCCACCAGTCCAATCGTTCAATCCCCTGCGAACGCTACTTCTGATGCGCTGACTGACAGAATCGGGAGCAGTAAAGACCTTCATTTTCCGTGTGATGAAATCGAGATCATCCAGTTTCCGTAGTTCCTTCTCCTTATGAATGCGGACCAGCAGGGTATTGTTCCACTTGCTCTTGCCCACAATCTCGATGCCTGCCTCGCTTACAGCCTGCTCATAAGCAGGAGCCACAGGCAAATCGGTAACATCGATGGGCAGATTCTGTCTCTTTCTGCGCTCTATGGAACGGGAAGAGAGGAATTCTGCCGGGCGACTTACCGAGAAGGGAGTGTGACTGAGGTCTTTGTCTCTGAGATAAAGACGATACATCATACACTTGCCTCCAGGATACGACACCATATCGGTTTCGGCGATGCGGGGCAACCGCATCAATTGCTCAAAATTACTAACCCTGTCTTCGCGAGCAAACAAAGAAAGAGCGGTCATTAAAAATGCATAAAGCATTAAAAATTTTTTCATCATTATATCGGTAGTCCGGTTTGTTATTGTTGTTGCTGCAATATTTCTGTATTGCATTTATTAATCAGTTGAATTGTTTATTCTGAAGTGCAAAAGTACAGAAATTGTACGAAAACACCAAAGGAAAAGGGAAGTTTTTATCATGAAATGCAAGTTTTTCTCATATATATAATAAGGTATCAGATATTTTTTGTACTTTTGCAGACAAGTAGCCGCTGCAATTGCATTCTGAAAGAAGCTGGGCGAGCGGCTATGAGGAAAAAACAGATATAAATGGAAAATAAACAAGCGACATTAGAATTAGGAACCAAGCCGGTGGGCAAGCTGCTCGTTCAGTATGCCTTGCCAGCTATGATTGCGATGACCGCCGCCTCACTCTACAACATCGTTGACCGAGTATTCATCGGTCAGGGTGTGGGAGCCATGGCCATCTCAGGTCTCGCCATCACCTTCCCCTTCATGAACCTCACCGCTGCCTTCGGAGCCGGTGTGGGCGTAGGAGCGTCTACTGCCATCAGCGTGAAGTTGGGACAAAAAGACTATGCCACAGCGCAAAACATTCTGGGTAACACGATTTCACTGAACCTCATCATCGGTATCGGACTGAGCATCATCTGTCTGCTCTTCCTCGACCCTATCCTGAGATTCTTCGGAGCCAGCGACCAGACGCTCATCTATGCACATGAGTATATGGTCATCATCCTGCTGGGCAATGTGGTAAGCCACATGTATTTCGGCATGAATGCCCTGCTCCGAGCAGCGAGCAAGCCCAAGCAGGCGATGTACGCCACCATCTTCACGGTGGTGATGAATGTGATACTCGATGCCCTCTTCATCCTCGTTTTCAAATGGGGAATACAGGGTGCCGCCATCGCCACCATCCTTTCGCAGCTGATGGCGCTGATGTGGCAGATCAAGCTCTTCAGCAACAAGAACGAGCTGCTCCACTTCAAGAAAGGCATCTACAGACTGAAGAAGAAACTCGTAAATAATATCCTTGCCATCGGCATTTCGCCGTTCCTGATGAACGTGTGCGCCTGCATCATCGTCATCTTCATCAACAACCAGCTGGTGCGGTTCGGAGGCGACCTCTCCGTGGGTGCCTACGGAATAGCCAATGGTATTGCGATGGTGTTCATCATGTTCGTATTAGGTGTCAACCAGGGAATGCAGCCTATAGCCGGCTACAACTATGGAGCCCAGAAACTGGACAGACTGATGCGCGTATTGAATCTGAGCATCATTGCCGCCACCGCCATCATGGTAACGGGCTGGCTGATAGCGATGTTCCTGCCTTACTACTGCGCGAGAATGTTTACTACCGATAAGCATCTGATAGACCTGGGCATCAAGGCTATCAGAGTGGTAATGTTCTGCTTCCCGGTCATCGGGTTCCAGATGGTCATCACGAACTTCTTCCAGTGCATCGGAAAGGTGAAGATCAGTATCTTCCTCTCCTTGTCGAGACAGTTGCTCATCCTTCTGCCGCTCCTGGGTTTCCTGCCGATGATATGGGGCATTGACGGTGTATGGTGCAGCATGCCTATCTCCGATTTCTCGGCCGCAGTCATCGCTGCAATCGTGATATCGTGGTACATGAACAAGCTGAAGAAACAACACCAAGAAAAGTTAAAAGTTAATAGTTTATAGTTAATAGGGCTTTCATTCAGTTAATAGTTTGAAATTTATAGTTTATAGCAATCTTGCTAACTGCTAAGCCCTATAAACTTTCAACTATAAACTGTAAACTATAAACTGTAAACTATAAACTGTAAACTATAAATTATAAACTATAAATTATGAATAAGATTATCATAAACGTAGGTCGCCAGATAGGTAGCGGCGGCCATATCATCGCCGAGAAGCTGGCGGAGGATTTCGGTTGCAAATGTTACGACCGTGAGCTGCTGAACCTTGCCGCCAAGGAGAGTGGATTCTCTGAGAAATTCTTCGAGCAGAACGATGAGCAGAAGGGATTCTTCAAGTCTCTCTTCCATACCCATCTGCCCTTCCTGAGCGATAGCAATTTCTATCACAACGACTTCTCGCAGGAAGGTCTGTACAAGTTCCAGAGCGACGCCATCAGAAAGGCTGCCGATGAGGGCAACTGCGTGTTTGTGGGCAGAACCGCCGACTATGTGCTGCGTGATTACAAGAACGTAATCAACATCTTCATCACCGCCAACATCGACGACCGCATCAAGGCAGTGTGCAAGCGAAAGAACATCGACAGAGCCAGCGCCCGCAAGTTTATCGAAAGCCACGAGGAGCAGCGCGCCTCTTACTACGATTACTATACAGGCAAGAAGTGGGGACACAGCGAGAGCTACGACCTCTGCATCAACAGCAGCCTGCTGGGAATCGAAGAAACAGAGAAGTTTATCGCAGAATTTATCAGAAAGAAGTTCGGACTTAGTGATTAATTATTAGTGATTAATTTTAGGGACATAAAACATTAAACATCATATAAATGAAGAAGATTATGCTTTTGGGCTCAGGCGAACTGGGCAAAGAATTTACCATCGCCGCAAAGCGAGCAGGACAGTACGTCATCGCTTGCGACAAGTATGACAATGCACCAGCCATGCAGGTTGCCGACGAGCGAGAAGTGTTCTCGATGCTCGATGGCGACGCATTGACCGCAGTGGTAGAGAAACATCACCCAGACATCATCGTGCCTGAGATTGAAGCTATCCGCACCGAGCGACTCTTCGACTTCGAGAAGGAGGGCATCCAGGTTGTGCCTTCTGCACGTGCCGTGAACTACACCATGAACCGCCGTGCCATCCGCGACCTTGCCGCCAAGGAACTGGGTCTGCGCACCGCCAAGTATTTCTATGCCAAGACCTTCGAGGAGTTTAAGAACGCTGCCGATGAAATCGGTTTCCCATGCGTAGTGAAACCTCTGATGAGTTCAAGCGGCCATGGTCAGAGCTATGTTCACAACGATGATGAACTGAAGGAGGCTTACAAGGAAGCAATGGAAGAAGGTCGTGGCGACGTGAAGGAAGTGATTATCGAGGAATTCATTGACTTCGATTCAGAGTTCACCCTGCTCACCGTTACCCAGAAAGACGGTCCTACCCTCTTCTGTCCACCTATCGGCCATGTACAGAAGGGCGGCGACTACCGCGAGAGCTGGCAGCCATTCCAGATTCCTGAGGAGGCTTTGAAGAAGGCTGAGCACATTGCAGGTGAAGTAACCAAGGCATTGACAGGTGCCGGCCTCTGGGGCGTAGAGTTCTTCCTGAGCAAGCAGGGCGAGGTTATCTTCTCAGAATTGAGTCCTCGTCCACACGATACAGGTATGGTAACCCTCGGTCACACCACCAACCTGAGCGAGTTTGAGCTCCACTTCCGTGCCGTGATGGGCTTGCCTATCGCCGGAATCCATCTGGAGCACATCGGCTGTTCTGCCGTCATCCTCTCGCCAGAGGAAAGCACCGAGCCATTGAACTACAACATGCTCGATGCCTTGAAGGAAGACCACACCCGCATCCGTATCTTCGGCAAGCCAGAGGCTCACGTAGGCCGCCGCATGGGCGTTGTTCTCTGCTACGGCGAGAAGGGCGATGACCTCAACCAGCTCCGCGACAAGGCAAAGCGCCTGGCAAAGACAGTATTGGGAACCGACCCATATATGAAGAAATAGACATGAAAGAATTAGGAAGAATTATCACATTACCCAAGATATTCGACCCAAGAGGCAACCTGACAGTGGCAGAGGGAGAAACGCATATTCCCTTTGCCATTGCCCGGACCTACTGGACCTATGATGTTCCGGGCGGAGAAAGTCGTGGTGGCCATGCTCACAAGGAATGCCAGGAATTCATCATAGCAGCCAGCGGTTCCTTTTCGGTAACACTGGATAATGGAGAACAGAAGAAGACCTATCATCTCAACCACCCTTGGGAGGGACTGTTCGTGGATGTCAATATCTGGCGAACACTGGATGATTTCTCTTCCGGCTCATTGTGTCTGGTTCTGGCTTCCCAAAAGTTTAAGGAAGAAGACTACATACGCGAATATGACGAATATCTCAGATTCATCAGTTCATCCCAAAGTCCTAATCTCTCAAAGACCGAGAATCAATAACGCTAAATATCATGTTTGAGATCAGAAAATACAACGATGCAGACAAGGAGGCGTGGAACGCTTTTGTAGACCAGTCACGCAACGCCACCTTCCTTCTCAACCGCTCCTACATGGATTATCACAGCGACCGTTTCCATGACCATTCGCTCATGATTTTCCACAACAACAAGCTCTATGCCTTGCTCCCTGCCAATGAGGACGGAGATATTTTCTATTCTCATCAGGGGCTCACCTATGCCGGACTGCTCACTACCGGACACGCCTCAGCAGAAAATATCTGTCAGGTTTTCGTTGCCATCAACACGTATCTGAAGAAAGCTGGTTTCCAAAAGTGCATCTACAAGCCAATTCCCTGGATTTACCAGCAACAGCCTGCCGAAGAAGACCTCTATGCCCTCTTCAAGGAATGCCGGGCGCAAATCTGCGCCAGAAACATTGCGGCTGTCATCGACCTGAAGCATCCGCTGAAATGGTATAATATCAGAAAATCGGGCGCAAGGAAAGCCCTGGAAAAAGGAATCTTCATTGAAGAAAGTGAGGATTACGAAACGTTCTGGAGCATTTTAACCGAAAACCTGATGAACACCTATCAGGCTCATCCTGTTCATACCTTGCAAGAGATGAGCAGACTGAAAACATCTTTCCCTGACAATATCAAACTGTATGTTGCCCGAGAAGAATCAGGCAAGATGCTAGGCGGAACCATTCTGTACATCAGCAGAAAAGTGGTTCACACGCAGTATATTTCCGCATCAGAAGAGGGGAAAAAGGCGCATGCACTCGATGCTTTGTTTCAGAATCTCATTAATATAAGGTATAAGGATTTTGATTATTTCGATTTCGGAACATCTAATGAAGAAGGAGGAAAGGTGCTCAATGCCAGCCTCATCTATCAGAAAGAAGGTTTCGGAGGAAGAGGAGTGGTTTATGATACTTACGAATGGAGATTATAATAGTTGATAGTTGAAAGTTGAAAGTTTATAGGGCTTAGCCGTTCGCAAGGTTGCTGTAAACTATAAACTTTCAACTATAAACTATAGAAAAGCCCTATAAACCATCAACTTTTAACTATAAACTAAATCAGTATAACTGTCACACCACGAGCAGCTTGCGCACCCATAACCAGAGCCTGCTCAATATCGGCAGTCTTTGACGGACCGCTGATGAAAATACCGAAATTGTACTTCGGATCCATCTCAATACGGGCATAAGCCTCATGCATATTGTTCACGATCTTCTCTTTTTCGAGGAATATCACAAGGTATTCCGAGATGAAAAGCACCGCTTTCTCCTTCATGGTCTGAGGAATCCAGATGCAGCCATTCTCGGCAACACCCACTTCACCACGAACAATACCCACATCAGTACCATTCAGGTCGTTGGCCTCAGCCACCGTATCAGGATTCTTCTGGGCAATCGTGATTTCTGGCAGATGAGAAGCAAAGACCTTGGCTTCCGGATAAGCCTTCTTCACCAGCTCATCCAGACTCTCACCCTCCTTCGCCTCTATCACATGGCCACCTACCGATTCCGTCATCTCAATAAACTGTTTCAAGGTATCCTCATACTGAATACCCTTCACATCTACGGCAGGCATATCGAATTGAACATGCGTATTCTTACGCAACTTGTTCAGGAAATCTTCTTTCTTCATTGAACTTTGAAATTTGAACTTTGAACTTTATGATTACCCACTACTTCACCTTTCCTTCTTTCCAAAGCTGGTGGAAGCTCTTCTTTGCAAACTCAGGCATGGCGTGACCGATACCCCAGGCATTCCAATTGCTGAAGTGCGTACAGCATTCAGGAATCAGGTTGGCGAGTGGCGCAAACTTCAGGGCTGTGGTGTAGAGCGCAGGACGATCGAAGAGATACTTCATACCATTCGACATCGCCTTCTTCACAGGATCTGCCTTGCCCAACTTCTCCAGACTCTGGCGCCAGACATAAATCTGAGAACCCGGTCCTACCTTGGAAGGACAGACATTATCGCATGACAAGCACAAAGTACATGCCGAAACATTATCGCTGTACTTCTGAGGATTCTTCAGCATACCCAGATTCACACCGATAGGACCCGGAATAAAATAGGTGTAGCTGTAACCGCCTGAACGACGATAAACCGGACAGGTATTCATGCAGGCTCCGCAACGCATGCATTTCAAAGTCTGCCAGTGGTCCTTATCGGCGAGAATATCGCTTCTGCCGTTATCCACCAATACCACATGCATCTCAGCACCCGGACGAGCCTGGCGGAAATGAGAGGTAAAGGTTGTGGTAGGCTGACCGGTTCCGCAGCGGCAGAGCAGACGCTGGAATACAGCCAGTGACTTATAATCAGGAACCAGTTTCTCGATACCCATCGCTACGATATGGAGCTTAGGCATGGAAGTGGTCATATCCGCATTACCCTCGTTGGTGCAGACCACGCAATCGCCGGTGGCAGCCACACCGAAGTTACATCCGGTCATACCTGCTCCGGCTTCCATAAACTGGTCGCGGAGATGATGACGGGCACAGCGGGTCAGGTAAGTAGGATCATAGTTGCCGATTTCCTTGGAGATTCCCTTCTCCTCGAACATCTTACCTACCTCCTCACGCTTCAGGTGGATGGCAGGCATCACGATATGGCTAGGCTTCTGACCCAGAAGCTGGATGATGCGTTCACCCAGGTCGGTCTCCACCACGTCAATGCCGTGCTGCTCCAGATAAGGATTCATCTCGCACTCCTCGGTGAGCATCGACTTCGACTTCACCATCTTCTTCACGTTATGGTCTTTCAGAATACCGAGCACAATCTCATTAAATTCCTGTGCATCCTTTGCCCAGTGAACCTTCACCCCGCGGCTCTCCAGATTCTTGGAAAACATATCGAGGTAATCGGCAAGATGGGTAATCGTATGCATCTTGATTTCAGACGCATGCTCGCGGAGATCTTCCCATTCAGGAAGTTCCTGCGCCATCTTATCTCTCTTCTGACGAACAGACCAGAAGGTAGCATCGTGCCAGGTGGTCTTCTCTACGTTCTGCGTAAACTTCGCAGCTCTCTTGGAATGTTCTGTACTCATAGTCCTGCAGCTAATATTTGAACAACATGAATAAACTTGATCGGCATATTCTCTTTCTTGGCGATTCCAGCCATGTGCATCAGACAGGAAGAATCCGGTCCGGTAACAAACTCAGCGCCTGTAGCCATGTGGCGCTTGATCTTCTCCTCGCCCATACGGGTAGAAACGGCAGGTTCCTCAATAGAGAACATACCGCCAAATCCGCAGCACTCATCCTTGCGCTCCGGTTCGTGGATGGTAATGCCTTCCACCATATTCAACAGGTCGATAATCTTGTTGAAAGGCTTGATGTGGCGCTCAGAAGGAGATGACAATCCCAGTTCGCGCACACCGTGACAACTGTTGTGTACACTCACCACATGCGGGAACTTGCCCGGCACATGATCCACCTTAAGGACATCGTGAAGGAACTCCACAACATCCATGATTTTCTTTGAGGAAATACACTCGTGCTTACCCTCAAGGATTTTAGGATAATACACCTTTACGTAAGCGGCACATGAGGCAGAAGGAGCTACGATATAATCGTAATCCTTGAACAGCTCATCAAATTTCTCTATGACCTTCTCCGACTTGTCCTGAAAACCGGCATTAGCCATTGGCTGGCCGCAGCAAGTCTGTTTTTCGGGATAACCCACGTCTAGTCCGTAATGCTTAAGCAACTTGTATGTAGCCACACCCGCTTCAGGGTAAAGGGCATCCACATAACAAGGGACGAATAATCCGACTTTCATTGTTGTTATATTTATCTTGTTTGCTATTTTTATTCTTTTTCTACATGACTAAAAGCCGCTGCAAAAGTAACAAAATAATTGCAAAAATACGACTTTCTAGAGAAGAAATAATAATAATTGATGTTATTTAACTGTAAAGATTTGCAGAAAATTTGGAATAATCAAATAAATAGCGTAACTTTGCATCCCGAAATAGTGTGTCTACCATTTGTGAACTAAGCCAAATGCAGTTTAGTTGCTAAAAACATAAATAACAAGACATATAAAGAACAAACTTATAGTTATATATAATGATGAAGAAACAGCTTAAGAAAGTCCTCGTTCTGGGTTCCGGTGCTTTGAAGATCGGCCAGGCAGGTGAGTTTGACTATTCCGGTTCGCAGGCTCTCAAGGCTTTGCGCGAGGAGGGTATTAGTTCCGTCCTCATTAATCCAAACGTTGCTACAATTCAGACAAGTGAAGGTATTGCTGACAAGGTTTATTTCTTGCCGGTGACACCTTTTTTTGTAACTGAAATTATCAAGAAGGAGCGCCCAGACGGCATCATGCTGGCTTGGGGTGGACAGACGGGTTTGAACGTTGGTACAGAACTTTACCTCAACGGTGTGCTCAAGGAGTACGGTGTGGATGTGTTGGGTACTTCGGTAGAGGCTATCATGAACACGGAAGACCGCGACCTCTTCGTAAAGGAACTCAACAAGGTTGACCTCAAGGTTCCTGTAAGCCACGCTTGCGAGAACATGGAGGAGGCTGTGGCTGCGGCACGCAACATCGGTTATCCTATCATGATCCGTTCTGCCTATGCGCTGGGTGGTCTCGGTTCTGGTGTCTGCAAGACCGAAGAGGAGTTTAAGGAGATTGCTGAATCTGCCTTCACTTTCGCACCTCAGGTGCTCGTTGAGGAGAGCCTGAAGGGATGGAAGGAGATTGAGTTCGAGTGCATCCGTGATGCTAACGACCGTTGCTTCACCGTTGCCTCTATGGAAAACTTCGACCCACTAGGAATCCATACAGGTGAGTCTATCGTTGTGGCTCCAACCTGTTCTCTCACCGACGAGCAGGTGAAGATGTTGCAGGACATCGCCGTGAAGTGCGTCCGTCACCTCAACATCGTGGGTGAGTGCAACATCCAGTATGCTTTCAACGCTGAGACCAACGACTACCGTATCATCGAGATCAATGCTCGCTTGAGCCGTTCTTCTGCCCTCGCATCTAAGGCTACAGGTTATCCTTTGGCTTTCGTTGCTGCCAAGATTGCCCTCGGTTATACGCTCGACCAGATTGGCGAGATGGGTACTCCTAACTCAGCTTATGTGGCTCCATCACTCGACTATATGATTTGTAAGATTCCTCGTTGGGACCTTACCAAGTTTGCCGGTGTAAGCCGCAAGATTGGTTCTTCCATGAAGTCTGTAGGCGAAATCATGTCTATCGGCCGCTCTTTCGAGGAGATGCTCCAGAAGGGTCTCCGTATGATTGGTCAGGGAATGCACGGTTTCGTAGGCAACGACCATACCAAGTTCGAAAACCTGGATGAGGAACTTTCTAACCCTACCGACCTTCGTATCTTCGCCATCGCCCAGGCTTTGGAGGAAGGCTACACCATCGAGCGCATCGAGGAGTTGACCAAGATTGACCCTTGGTTCATCGAGCGCATGAAGAATATCGTAGATTACAAGCACAAGCTTTCTACATACAATACATTGGAGGAGATTCCTGCAGAGGTATTGCGCGAGGCTAAGGTATTGGGCTTCTCTGACTTCCAAATTGGCCGCTTCGTATTGAAGACCAAGGATACCAACATGGAGAAGGAGGTTCTCGCAGTTCGTGCACAGCGCAAGAAGCTGAACATTCTTCCTGCCGTGAAGCGCATCCCTACGGTGGCTAGCGAGCATCCAGACCTCACCAACTATCTCTACATGACTTACGCTGTAGAGGGTTACGACATCAACTACTACAAGAACGAGAAGTCTGTCATCGTTCTCGGTTCGGGTGCTTACCGCATCGGTTCTTCTGTAGAGTTCGACTGGTGTTCAGTAAACGCCATCAACACAGCCCGCAAGTTGGGTTACAAGTCAATCATGATCAACTACAACCCAGAGACCGTATCTACCGACTACGATATGTGCGACCGTCTCTACTTCGATGAGCTTTCATTCGAGCGTGTACTCGATGTCATCGACCTGGAGTCACCACGTGGTGTGATTGTTTCTGTGGGTGGTCAGATTCCAAACAACCTGGCTATGAAGCTCCATCGCCAGTCTGTGCCAATTCTGGGTACATCTCCTGTCAACATCGACCGTGCCGAGAACCGCGGTAAGTTCTCTGCCATGCTTGATAAGCTCGGCATCGACCAGCCTAAGTGGAGCGCCCTCACATCTATGGAGGATGTACAGAAGTTCATCAACGAGGTAGGCTATCCTGTTCTCGTTCGTCCATCCTACGTTCTTTCTGGTGCAGCCATGAACGTTTGCCACAACGATGATGAGTTGCGTCGCTTCCTGGAGGCAGCTTCTGAGGTTTCTAAGGAGTATCCAGTGGTTATCTCTCAGTTCATGACCGAAACCAACGAGATTGAGTTCGACGGTGTGGCTCAGAACGGTGAGATTGTAGAGTATGGTATTTCAGAGCACGTAGAGTATGCAGGTGTTCACTCAGGTGACGCTACCATGACCTTCCCTGCCCAGCAGATTTCCTTCGCTACAGCCCGTCAGATCAAGAAGATTTCACGTGCCATTGCCAAGGAGCTCAACATCTCGGGTCCTTTCAATATCCAGTACTTGGCTAAGGGTCGCGATGTAAAGGTTATCGAGTGTAACCTCCGTGCATCCCGTTCATTCCCATTCGTGAGCAAGGTATTGAAGCGCAACTTCATCGAGACTGCTACCCGCATCATGCTCGACGCTCCATATCAGAAGCCAGACAAGTCTGCTTTCGATATCGACCGCATGGGCGTGAAGGCATCCCAGTTCTCATTCGCCCGCTTGCAGAACGCCGACCCAGTTTTGGGTGTAGATATGAGTTCTACCGGTGAGGTAGGCTGTATGGGTGATACTTTCGAGGAGGCATTGCTCAACTCTTTAATTGCTACCGGCTACAAGATTCCTTCAAAGGACAAGGGCATCATGCTTTCAAGCGGTGGTGCGAAGGAGAAGGCTTCTCTGCTCGACGCAGCCCAGGCGCTGGTAAAGAATGGTTACACCATCTACGCTACAGCAGGTACAGCGAAGTTCCTGAACGAGAACAACGTGAAGGCTACAGCCGTAGGATGGCCTGATGAAGACCACAAAGATCTTCCTAACGTGATGCAGATGATTGCCGACCACAAGTTCGACCTCATCGTCAACATCCCTAAGAATCACACCAAGCGTGAGTTGACCAATGGTTACAGAATCCGTCGTGGCGCCATCGACCACAACATTCCTCTGATCACCAATGCCCGTCTGGCTTCCGCCTTCATCGAGGCATTCTGCACATTGAGCCAGGATCAGTTGCAGATTAAGAGCTGGCAGGAGTACGAGTAATCGCACGCAGATTTATATGAAATACGCCCTGTAAGGCCCAAGCCTTACAGGGCTTTTTTATTCCCTGCCATGAGAAAAAGGAGGCGAAATGATGGCTTTCTCATTATTTTATTGTACCTTTGCAAACAGAAATTAGAATAAAGAATGATAGTTTGTATAGCAGAGAAACCGAGTGTGGCTAAGGATATCGCCCGAATCATCGGGGCTACCACGGCACGCGACGGTTATATGGAAGGTAATGGTTACCAAGTAACATGGACCTTCGGCCACCTTTGTGAGCTGAAGGAACCGGATGATTATACTCCGATGTGGAAGCATTGGAGCCTTGCGGCGTTGCCGATGATTCCACAGCGCTTCGGCATCAAGCTCATCAACGATGAAGGCATCAAGAAGCAGTTTGCTACCATTGAGAAACTGATGCAGGCTGCCGACAGCATCATCAACTGCGGTGACGCCGGACAGGAAGGAGAGCTTATCCAGAGATGGGTGATGCAGAAGGCACAAGCGAAATGCCCCGTCAAGAGACTGTGGATTTCGTCCATGACCGATGAAGCCATCAAGCAGGGTTTCCAGGAACTGAAAGACCAGGGGGAATATCAGTCACTCTATCTTGCCGGACTTTCCCGTGCCATCGGCGACTGGATTCTCGGTATGAACGCCACCCGACTTTATACATTGAAATACGGACAGAACCGACAGGTGCTCAGCATCGGCCGGGTGCAGACCCCTACCCTTGCCCTCATCGTAAACCGCCAGAAGGAAATCGACAACTTCGTTTCCGAACCTTACTGGGTACTCGCCACCATCTACCGCGACACCCAGTTTACCGCTACCAGTGGCAAGTTTACCAGCAAGGAGGAAGGCGAGAAGGCTTTCAGCACCATCGCCGGCAAACCCTTCACCGTTACCGATGTAAGCAAGAAAAAGGGAAACGAGGCGCCACCTCATCTCTACGACCTCACCTCGCTGCAGGTGGATTGCAACAAAAAGTTTGCTTACTCTGCCGATATTACGCTGAAGCTCATCCAGAGTCTCTACGAAAAGAAGTACACCACTTATCCTCGTGTAGATACCCAGTTCCTGACCGACGATATCTATCCGAAATGTCCGCAGATTCTGAACGGAGTAAGTCAGGCAAAGATCATGAGTCAGCAGAAATACCTCCCGCTCATCCAGCAGCTCGCAACAATCAGCAAGAAATTGCCGAAGAGCAAGAAGGTTTTCGATAATAGCAAGGTAACCGACCACCACGCCATCATCCCAACCGGTGTTCCGCCAACCGGACTCACCGATATGGAGGCAAACGTGTATGATCTCATCGCCAAGCGCTTCATCAGCGTGTTCTATCCGGACTGCAAATTCTCCACCACCACAGTTTTGGGCGAGGTAATCAACGAAGACGGACCGAAACCGGAAAAGATAGAGTTCAAGGTAAGCGGTAAGGAGATTCTCGAACCAGGCTGGCGAGTAGTCTATGCCAAGGATGTAAAGAATGCAGATGACGATGATGCTTCAGATAACGCCAACGGAAATGCAGACTCCGGAAACGGTGCCAAGAAGGAAGTAGTAGAAGAAAGAACCCTCCCATCCTTCACAAAAGGCGAATCGGGAGACCATCAGCCTACCCTGACGGAGAAGTGGACCACGCCACCTAAGTATTATACCGAGGCAACCCTGCTGCGTGCGATGGAGACAGCCGGTAAATTCGTAGAAGACGAAGAACTTCGTGCTGCATTGAAGGAGAACGGAATCGGCCGACCTTCCTCCCGTGCCGGCATCATCGAGACCCTCTTCAAGCGCCACTACATCCGTCGCCAGCGCAAGAATCTGATGGCAACCCCGACAGGCATCGAACTCATTGACACCATCCATGAGGAACTGCTGAAGAGTTGCGAGCTGACCGGTATCTGGGAGAAGAAGCTCCGCGACATCGAGCACAAGACCTACGATCCTGCCGACTTCATCAACGGACTGAAAGAACAGATCAACAAGATTGTCATCGATGTATTGTCAGACAACAGCAACCGGAGAGTGACCATCATGACAGAGGAAGACCTCAAGAAGAAACCGGCAGCCAAGAAAACTCCAGCCAAGAAAGCTCCAGCCAAGAAAGCCAATAAGGCTGCAGCACAGAATACAGATTCTCAGAATGCCCCTGCTCAGCCAACTCCTGCGACCGATCCAATGGTTGGCAAGCCATGTCCGCTCTGTGGTAAGGGCATCATCATCAAGGGCAAGACCGCCTATGGCTGCAGCAACTGGAAGGCAGGCTGCCAATATCGCCAGCCATTCTCACAGATGTAATAAGATATAACTCAAGTTTCACATATAAGCTCCACACGCCCTGAAAGGGCAGAAGCTCCTAGCCCAGGGCAACGCCCTGGGTCATTATGGACGCAAACCTGTCGCCCTGTAAGGGCAAAAGCTTCAAAGAACGAGGCAATTTATAAGGCTTTTGCCCTTACAGGGCGCCTTACTGACTGCTACTATACCCAGGGCGTTGCCCTGGGCTAGGAGCTTCTGCCCTTTCAGGGCGTGTGGGAGAGTTGCTTGCGAAAGTTCAGTAAAATAATTAAGTTGTTCTTGTATGAAACAAATAAGATTTTATCAAATCATAACAGCAATCAGCTGCCTCTTTCTGATAAGTTGCGGCATTGAACAGAACCTGAAGAAAGCAGACAAGCATCTTTCTTTAGGCGAATACTTCGATGCGGCAACCCAATATAAAAAGGTATACACCAAGACACCTACCAAAGAGCGGGCTGCCCGAGGCAAGGTGGCTCTGAAGATGGCACGCTGCTATGATAAAATCAACAGTACGCCGAAGGCATTGGCAGCCTACAGCAATGCCATCCGATACAAGCAGGCAGACCTCAACGACCGCCTGGCTTACGCCCGGCTTCTCCTGAAGAACGGAAGTTACAGACAGGCTGCCAAGGAATTCGAATTCCTGCTCGATTCCATGCCCAACAACGTGTTGGTAAAGAACGGACTCGAATCGGCACGAAAAGCCCCAGTCGGGAAGAAGGAAGGAAGCCGGTACAAGGTAAAGCGGATGGATGTTTTCAACTCCCGAAGAGACGACTATTCGCCTATGTTCCTCAGCGAAGACAACAGTCAGCTCTATTTCACCTCAACCCGCAACGAAGCCCAAGGCAGCGACCTGAACGGAGTGACGGGAACGAAATCTGCCGACATCTTCTTCTCTGAAAAGAACGACAAAGGCAAATGGAGCAAGCCGGAAGCCATCGGAACCGGTCTCAATACCGACTACGAAGAGGGCGCATGCTGCTTTACCCCAGACGGCAAACAGATGTACCTCACCCAGTGTGCCACCGATCCCACTTCGCCCCGCTTAGCCCAGATAGTAACCTCCAACCGCTCAGATGCAGCCTGGAGCAAGCCTACAAATCTGGAAATCAGCAAAGATACACTCAGTTGTTTTGCCCATCCAGCCATCTCTCCTGATGGCGAATGGCTCTATTTCGTATCAGACATGCCGGGCGGAAAGGGCGGTCTCGACATCTGGCGAGTGCGCATCACTCCTGCCGGACTGGGCGGTGTAGAGAACCTGGGCGAACCTATCAACACCCCAGGCGATGAGATGTTCCCTACCTTCCGTCCTAACGGCGACTTTTACTTCAGCAGCAACGGTCATGTGGGAATGGGTGGACTCGACATCTATATCGCCAAAGTAAATTCCATCACCCGGAAATATGAACTCACCCACCCCGGCTATCCGCTGAATACAGAAGCCGATGACTTCGGAATGACTTTCGAGGGTCTCCACAACCAGGGTTTCTTCTGCTCTAACAGAAAAGACGGAAGAGGCTACGATCATATCTACTCCTTCGAGAATCCGGAGATTGTTACCACAATGAAGGGATGGGTTTACGAGAAAGACGGTTATGAACTGCCTGCCGCAGAGGTGAGAATCGTAGGCAACGACGGAACGAACAGGAAACTATCCGTCAAGGGCGATGGTTCGTTTGTCCTCCCTATCAATCCGCATGTCGACTACCTGGTGATGGCATCCTGCAAAGGCTACCTCAACCACAAGGAAGAACTTCGGGTTGATTCGGCTAAAGAGAGTAAGGAATACGTGCTCCAGTTCCCGCTGGCTTCCATCACAGCCCCTGTACTCATCGACAACATCTTCTACGATTTCGACAAGGCAACCCTTACCGAAGCCAGTACAACAGCCCTCGACCAGCTGGTAACGCTGCTGAAAGAGAACCCGCACGTTACCATCGAACTCAGCGCCCATTGCGACTACAAGGGAAACAGCGAATATAACAAGCATCTGTCTCAGCGCCGCGCCCAATCGGTAGTAGACTACCTGATAAAACACGGCATAGAGAAAGAGCGCCTCACCCCTGTGGGCTACGGCAAGGAGAAGCCGAAGAATGTGCGCAAGAAACTTACCGAGAAGTATCCTTGGCTCAAGGAAGGCGATGTGCTCAACGAAGAATTTATCCTGAAGCAGAGCAAGGAGCATCAGGAAATCTGCAACCAGCTGAACCGCCGAACCGAGTTCAAAGTGCTCCGCACTACCTATAAATTGTTTTGACAGGAAGGGCATAAACTTGCGAAACGTCAAAAAAAACATTACGATATCAGTGGAATCCGGCGGTTGCCGGATTCCACTTTTTAATTTAAAAAACCAATTCAAAAGTATTATTTATTAAAAAAGTAACCATCATCGAAGGCTGCTTCGATAAGACGTTGCTTCACTCGTTCGTATTCTTTCGGATCTTCGATAAAGTACCGAAGAGCAGAAACAATCCTCACATAAACACTGAGC